>Ga0102591_1000076_pt1 | contig 253421 bp, 235 predicted proteins | sample AraplaCol_mCL_r2_2_FD_76860 | JGI IMG/M metagenome (GOLD analysis project Ga0102591, IMG submission 76860) | Arabidopsis root microbial communities from North Carolina, USA - plate scrape MF_Col_mCL_r2 (SPADES assembly) (version 2) | ecosystem: Host-associated > Plants > Roots > Endosphere... | reverse complement strand
CATGCAAAACAACGACCCAGGGGAGCATCAACTGGCCGGCTTCAGATCGGAATGGTGGCCGGAATGAAATCGGAATAGGTGGCCGACTTCGTTTCGGAATCAGCGGCCGACTTCACCGGAATACGCATCGAGAATCCGCGAAGAGATCGCCAAGCTTCAGGAACAACTGAGGCAGGCCGAAACCCGCGAAGCCGAAAGGATCGGCCGCATCGCACTGAAGGCCGGCCTCGGCGAGGTCGAGGTCGATGAGCTGGAACTTCAGTCCGCCTTTGAAAAACTCGCGGCATGTTTTCGGGAAAGCGGGAGACCGGCAGTCCAAGGGAGCAAGGCCCCGTCGCTCACGCCTGGCGCGCCTCAGGGCGGCGCTGAAGGGGCTTGAGCGAATGGCACGCGCAAGCACAATCGAAACCTGGCGCAATGACACGAGGGAGAAGATCGAACTCGGGGGCCTGATCGTCAAAGCGGGCTTGCGCTACGAACCTCGCGCGCTCCTCCTTGGCGCGTTGATCGATCTTGGCCTGCGCCTGAAGGTCGACGAAGGCGAGCGCAGTCGGCTAGAGAAAATCGGCGCGGAGGCCTTTCGCCATGGGCACGAGTAGGATCGTACTTGCGGCCTCGCCACCGGTCTTGATGGCTCTCGTTCTTGTCGCAACGCAAGGCGCCGGTGAATGGCTATCGTCTTTTGTCGGCCGAGAGGCAGGACGTCTGGCGCTGATCCGGGCAGGCATCGCGATCCCTTGTGTTTCGGCCGCGATCGTTGGCGTCATCTTCCTGTTTGCGTCGGCCGGATCCACCAACATCCGCTTTGCAGGATGGGGCGTATTCGGGGGAGGGCTGGCCGCTGCCACTGTCGTCCTCATCGACGGCTTTACAGACACGAGCCACGCTCAGTCCTGGCAATTCCATACGCTGGACTTCGAACCGGCTGCGCTCGTCGGCGCCGTGGCGGCGCTTCTGTCGTCGGCCTTCGCATTGCGGGTCGCGATGATCGGAAATGCCGCCTTCCCCAAATCTTCGCCGAGGCGCATTCACGGCAAACGCGCCATCTACGGCGAGGCCGAATGGATGAAGCTCCCCATTGCGAAACGGCTCTTTCCAGAGGTGGCTGGGATCGTGATTGGAGAGGCCTACCGGGTCGATGAAGACGGCGTCTCGGCCATTCCATTTCGGGCAGACAAGCCCGAGACCTGGGGCGCTGCCGGCAGATCGCCACTCTTATGCTTCGACGGCTCTTTCGGCTCGTCGCATGGTATCGTCTTTGCCGGGTCAGGCGGGTTCAAGACGACCTCGGTAACGGTGCCGACGGCGCTCAAGTGGGGAAGTACGCTCGTGGTTCTCGACCCCTCCAATGAAGTGGCCCCGATGGTCGTCAACCATCGAAAAGCCGCCGGCCGGGACGTTCGAATTCTTGATCCAAAGAAACCCGACGCGGGCTTCAATGTGCTGGACGGTATCGGCCGCTACGGCAGCAGCAAGGAGGAGGATATCGCCGCGGTTGCCTCCTGGATCATGAGTGACAGCGGCCGCGCGATCGGGGTTCGCGACGATTTCTTCAGGGCGTCCGGACTGCAGTTGCTGACCGCACTCATTGCCGACGTCTGCCTCTCCGGCCACACCCGCAAGGAAGACCAAACGCTCCGACAAGTTCGCAAAAATCTTGCGGAGCCGGAGCCGAAGCTGCGCGAACGGCTCCAGACCATCCATGCGAACTCGAACTCAGGCTTCGTGAGGGAAAATGTCGCTGCATTCGTCAACATGACCCCGGAGACCTTTTCGGGAGTCTACGCCAACGCGGTCACGGCGACCCATTGGCTCTCCTATGAGAACTACGCGGGCCTAGTCTCAGCTAAGAGTTTTTCGACCGAGCAGCTTCTGGCCGGATCGCTGGATGTGTTCATCAACATCGATCTGAAGACGCTGGAAACGCATCCCGGCCTTGCTCGCGTCATCATCGGATCCTTCGTGAACGCGATCTACAATCGCAATCGCTCGAGCGACGACCTGGCTCTGTTTCTCCTCGATGAAGTTGCCCGTCTCGGCTACCTGCGCATTCTTGAGACGGCACGCGACACCGGACGCAAGTACGGGATATCACTCACGCTGATCTTTCAGTCGATCGGCCAGATGCGCGAGACCTTCGGCGGCCGCGACGCGACCAGCAAATGGTTCGAGAGCGCGAGCTGGGTCTCCTTTGCCGCCATCAACGATCCCGAGACGGCCGAATATGTTTCAAGGCGTTGCGGCACGACGACCGTCGAAGTTGATCAGGTCAGTCGCAGTTCCCAGGCACGCGGTTCGTCACGCACCCGTTCAAAGCAACTCGCTCCGCGGCCGCTTATCCAACCGGACGAAGTGCTGCGCATGCGCGCTGACGAGCAGATCGTGTTCACGGCGGGAAACGCGCCGCTTAGATGCGGTCGCGCCATATGGTTCAGACGGGAAGACATGCGAGCCCGCGTCGAAAAGAACAGGTTTCATGCTCCGTCGGAGACCATCTGAACTTTCCAGGCGATCCATCAAGTGATCGTTACCGGGTGGCGCAGCGCTTCTGCGATGATATCGCCCGACTTTCGCGATAAATCGCTGGTGGTATAGCAGCCAGTCTGGCGTGCCATCGTTATTCTCCGCATTGCATCGACAGATCCAGCAATTACAGCAATCCTGTAATTGCTGGATAGGGTGAGGCCCCGCCCGGAGACGGGGCCTGTGGCGCTTAGTCCCGGATAGAGCGCGACCAGATCAGCTGGTAGCCATCTTCACCTTCGACCCCCGCAAGTGTCGCGTAGATCGGAGCAGGAAAGCTGGGATCATCGAGCTTGACCGAGAGGTAGTCTTTACCGGTCTGCTCGGAGCTCTTCTGCCAGGCCGCCCCGAACTCGACGTTGCCGGCATAGATGCGGAAGTGGGGGCCCTTGTCGGAGGGAGATTCGATCCGGGCGATGCGAGCCTTGACGTTGAGGGCCAGGGTGCGGATCGAGCCGTTGAAGCCATTTTCAGTGGAGGTGAAAGTGCCGATGGTTGCCATGTCGAAGTTCCTTTCTGTTGTTTCGGGCCGCGCCCTTCGCGGCCTCGACGGCTGTCGAAAGGACCGGGGACGATCGGACCGCACCCATTGGGCCGCAATGAAATGGAGGACGGCAAGGGACACTTTTGTTGGTTGGCGGGGAATGGTGGCCTGAGCCGCCAGGGGCAAGAAAAGTGCGCCTGCCGTTGCGGGCGGACGATCGAGGCGTTAGCCGTTTTCCGGTCAGACACGCCCCATCGAGCCCGCGTAGGGCGCGGCCCGAGGCACGGAAGAAACATCTTCATGGCAATGAAGCAGGCCAACACTGATCAAAACGTTCGGCGGTCGTCCACTGCCGGCGAATGGCGCCGGAACCGACTTTCGCCGTTGCTGTCTCCATCCTCAATCAAGGCCCAGCTGCCAATCCCGTCGCGCGAATTCGTTTGATCGCGACCCGCCCAGTGGAGGAGACATGCGCCAGCAGACAAGACCGTTCATCGTTGAAATCAAGCCGTCCAGAAAACCGCGGAACAAGGCGCAAAAGGCGTCGATCTGGGGAAAAATGGACCTGCGCGTGACCGACGAACCCATTGCAGCCAATTCGGCAGAACAGGGCCCGTCCGCGGCGACCGATGTCGTCGCTCAACGTCAGAGCGAGCGCCCTTCAGTTGCCTGATGGATGCCCTGGCGCTGTCCCAATCCAAAATTGCTGAACATCCAGCGCTCGACCGACCAGGCAAATTGTCCAGGTCGACGCGAGCGTCCTTCGCGCTGGCGTCTTCCGGGTGGGCAGGGGAGTTTGAGGGGCGGGGCTTTGGGGCGCCCCTCAAGGCACGCGATCGCCTCGCGTCCAGATGGATACCGGACGCGAGGAAATCGATCGGCCGAGAAGGTCAGCGGCGGAGCAATGCGGCCATTCTCTCACCAATGAGCCAAAGAGCCTTGTTGAGCTTGATGTCCTGATCGATGCCGTTGATCGGTCGTGACGTCGATCGGCGCGCTCTGCCGAATTCATCACGCCTTACAGCACGCAATCCACCTTTAACGCTGTTCTCCTGAACGACATTCCACACGGTCCAAAGATCTTCTGCCCGGTCCTCGATGCGGCGTGGCACCAGCAATTGCTCCGGTTTGATCGGGTTTGTCACCGACCCTTCGCTGTCGCCAAAACGAACGAGATGTGCAGCCTCGGCCAGGACTTCCCTTGCCTCAGGCCCCACTCTTAAGCCTGACCAGTCCTGCGGCGCCGCCAGAGTGCGCTCCGCCTCCCCAAGGACGCGATAGGTGCCCTCGATCACCTTGCCTTGAACATCACCGGAGTGTCGGACTTTGATCGCGTCGATCGTTCCCGTTTGCGCAACGAGCGAGTTGAGGCAGCACACGCGGAAAAGCCCTGCGAGCAATTCGTATGCACTCGTTCCGTCATTTGCATTCTTGAGCAGGATTTCGCAGACGGTATCGCCGACGTGATAGATATTGCCATCATCGAGACGGCGAAGCCGGATGAGGTGCTTTGTAAAATTCGCCTTTCCTTCGGTGCGGCTAACCGATTGGCGCGCTCCGACCGGCATGAACCCCTCCTTTGCAAGAGCGCGCAAAATCTCGATTGTCGGGATCGGCTTGAAGCGCTCGGAGCGGCTCTCGTGCGCTGAGGTGGCAAATATCGAAGGTGCAAAGCCACGCATCTCGTCCTCGGTGAGAGCTCGACCGGTGTCAAATCGGGCAGTTTTGGCGTAGATGCTCACTGTCATTTCTCCTTTTCCCTTGGACCGCGAAGCAGGGCCGCGTCCTGCTTCCCGGGGCCGCGCGAGCGGTGGGGACGGAGGGGAAAACAGTCTTTGCGGGGAACCGCCTGCACGAAAGCGCAAGCGAAGGAAGGTGGGCGAAAGACTGTTTAGGGGAGAGAAGGGGCAAAGACCCTCGGCCCCCTCGACCGATCGGGGTCGATCGGTCAACCAACAATGAAGCGTATCGGAGCTTTCAGCATAGCGCCGCTTCAGCGGGAAAGCGGGAATTCGCGTCACGCGAAGGGCGGGAAAAGGGCCGCCGCAGGAGCTTTAACATAGTGGCCCGAAGGGAAAGCGGGACCGACTGCCCCCGACCGTAGCGTTCCACCTATCAGGCACGTGAAGCCCTCGCGTTGGCAGCGCACTCTCGAGCATTCACGCGTGCGGGCAAAATGCTTCCTTTGACGCGCGTTACTGAAACTCGGGGACAATAGCTGCGTCCGACCAAGCACGGACGAACGTCGGAGAAGGCTAGGACTGGAAACCGTTCGAGGGTGAAAACGCTCTCGAGACTTCGTTGCATTTAGTCCAGGGGATGAGGTTCGGCGGGGAAGATCGTCTCTCCCGATCCGGCAATCACATGCACAGACACAGACACAGACACAGGCTGTAGGCAGCTTGCGTTGATAATTCCTGTCGCATTGCCGACACTGATTCGGGTGACAGGGGGACAACGCAACGGTGATTGTCCTGCAACTGACGGCGTCGAGCTTAACAAATGTGTGCGCAATTTCAGCCGCTGGGAGCGTTGAGTTTGGGAAAAACACACGCGATTCCAACGAGTAGCGCGAGTTTGGTCACCGAGTCGTCACAATCGACGTTAAAGCTTTGTTAACCCTATAATTCTGGACGGTTCAGGAGAATCGTGTTCTATCTCTTGGCGGATAATGGCCGTCAAACCGGTCTTTGACCGCCAAGAGGGAAAAATGGCGATAGCTCAACGCGCAGAAAATGACGTTCAACTCAAGGAAGACGCAGCCGCAAAGATCTTGCGGCACGCCGGTCTTTTGTCGAACCAGCTGCAGCAACTGCGGACACGGATGTACCCGCCGAGGTCGGAAAAGGCCTTGAGGTCGTTTCTGACGAACGAAGTCTCGAAGCTGACGTCCATACCGGATTCGACCCTGAAGCTGATGTCATCGGAAGGGCGCGGGCCGACGCCGGGCCGCCTTGAGAACAACCATCGCGTCTACACGCTGGCACAGATCAACGAACTGCGAGAGCTGTTTGCCAAGCAGAAGCCTGCGGAAGCACTCCGCTTCCTGCCTCGCCGCCGACCGGGTGAGCACCTCCAGGTGCTGGCGATCGCGAACTTCAAGGGCGGCAGTGCCAAGACCACCACGTGTGTTCATCTGGCGCATTACCTTGCCCTCCATGGCTATCGCGTCCTCACACTCGATCTTGACCCCCAGGCATCGCTGTCTGCAATGTTCGGTGCGCAGCCGGAAATCGATGTCGGTGCGAACGAAACGATCTACGCAGCGCTTCGCTACGATGACGCCGAGCGGCGACCGATCAAGGACATCATTCGCAAAACCTATTTCGATGGCGTCGATCTCGTTCCGGGCAACCTTGAAGTCATGGAATACGAGCACGAAACGCCTCGTGTTCTGGCAAACAAGTCGAGCTCCGGCGCGATCTTTTTCGAACGCCTGAAGCTTGCCTTGGCAGACGTCGAACAGGACTACGACGTCGTCATCCTGGACACCCCGCCCTCCCTTGGCTTCTTGACCTTAAGCGCGATCTATGCGGCAACCAGTATGGTCATCACCGTCCATCCTGCGATGCTGGACGTGGCATCCATGAGCCAGTTCTTGCTGATGATGGGCGATCTGATCAGCGTCTTGAATGAAAGCGGCGCCCAGCTCGACCAGGATTTCATTCGATATCTCGTGACACGGCATGACCCGAACGATGCGCCGCAATCGCAGGTCGTTGCGATGTTGCGACATATGTTCGGGACAGACGTCCTCTTGCCGACCGCCATCGAAAGCACGGCCGTCGAAGCCGCGGGCCTCGCCAAACGCTCGATTTACGAGCTCGAAATGGGCCAGATTGGTCGTGACACCCATAAGCGCGCCCGTGAAGCCGTCGACTCGGTCAACGAGGCCATTATCCGCCTTATCAACGATAGCTGGGGGCGGACATGAGCAAGTCATCTCGCAAGTCAATTGTCGCGAGCTTCGGTCTGCTGTCGCAAGAACTGGAGAACAAGCTCGCGGACGATCCGCAATCTGCGCCACCAGCCCCGTCGCCGCGCGTCGGGGCTGGCGTTGTCGGCGCGGCGCATCGCGCGATCGATGACATCAGGGCCGAGCGGGACCGTTTAAAGGCAATCGTCGAAGCCGGCGGCGGAACGGTCCTTGAGCTCGATCCTGCGCTGATCGATCCTTCCCCCTACCCCGACCGATTGTCGGATGATGACGGCAGCGATTTCGAGACGTTCAAACGCTCGATCGAGGCCGAGGGCCAAAAGGTACCCATCCAGGTTCGGCAGCATCCCTCGTCTGCAGGGCGCTACCAGATTGTCTACGGTCACCGGCGGTGGCGTGCTGCCAAGGAACTTCTGCGGAACGTTCGCGCGCTTGAGGTCGACATCTCCGATCTCGATCTCGTCGTCGCACAAGGCATCGAGAACGCGAGCCGGCAAGATCTGACCTGGATTGAGCGCACATTGTTTGCATCGCGCATGGATGACGCCGGCATCAAGGCCCGCAACATCTATGCGGCACTGTCGATTGCGGATGCAGAACTTGCTCGAATGCGCGGCGTTTATCGCACGATCCCTGCAGATGTGATCGAAGCGATTGGACGTGCCCCAAAAGTGGGTCGGCCGCGCTGGATAGAGTTCGCAAGAACGATCGCAAGCGATCCTGGATCGCTTGAGGTGGTGCGGAAGGTGCTCTCGCATGCACGTGAAGGCGGCTCCCTATCGGATCAACGCTTCCAGCGTGCTTTCGAGGCAATAAAGCCCTCGAGCCCTGCGCGGGAGGACAGCCGTGAACTTTTGGACCATGCAGGATCGAAGCTCGGCTCTTGCAAGATTTCGACCAAGGAGCTTCGGATTTCTGCAGATGGCCCGCTCGGTCAGGACTTCGTGAAGTTCGTCGGCGACGAATTGCCGGCTCTCATCGAACGCTTCTCGCGTGAGCGTCAAAGCTAGACGTTATAGACAAGCTGTCAGCTGGTCTATTCGACAAGGAAAATACGGAAAGGAATACCGCAAAAGAAAAAGGCCCCCTTAACGTTGCCGTCGTGGAAGCCTCTCTCATATCTGGACAATCTGAGAATCGCATTTCCACGAATCCCAGTCAAGAGTTTTTGGCACCGAATTGGGTGAGCGGACGTCTTTTGCCTTCTGAAGGGTGAAAGAAGATGCAAAGTGGAAGTGTGACGACGCCTTTTGGGCGGCGGCCGATGACGCTTGCGCTGTTAAAGCGACAAAAAGCGTCCATCGAGATCAGGCCGAACAAATCGGCCGACAAATGGAAAGTGTTCCGGGATGCCTGTGAAGCCAGGGCGCATCTTGGACTACAGGATCGTGCTCTTGCCGTCCTTGACGCGCTTTTGAGCTTCTATCCTGAGACTTATCTCCGGCAGGGAGATTCTCTCATCGTTTTTCCGTCGAATGCCCAACTGTCGGTGCGTGCGCACGGTATTGCCGGCGCGACGCTGCGGCGGCACTTGGCTGCGCTTGTTGATGCCGGACTGATCAATCGCAAAGACAGTGCAAACGGGAAGCGCTACGCCCGCAAGGACAGGGCTGGCGATGTTCAGGATGCTTTCGGTTTCGATCTTTCCCCACTTCTCGCCCGATCGGAGGAACTTGCGCAGCTGGCGCAGCAGGTGGCGGCCGAGCACGCCTTGCTTCGGAAAACCAAAGAAGCGCTCACGATCCGTAGACGCGACGCCCGCAAGCTCATCTCTGCGGCAATTGAAGAAGGGGCGAGCGGCGATTGGAGAAAGATCGAAGGTATTTATCAGGCGCTCGTTGCCCGGATACCGCGATCCCCAACCATCCACGACCTGACACCGATCCTCGACGAGATGGAACTGCTTTGCTCGGAGATCGTCAATCAGTTGGATATTTTGGATAATTCGGAAAGTTTGAGCAGCAATGATGCTCACAATGAGCGCCACATACAGAATTCACATACCGAATCCTTATATGAACTTGAACCTGGCTCTGGAGAGGTGCTGGAGGCAAAATCCGAACCAGCAAGGCGGGTGGTGAGAGAGCCGATCAAGGCTTTTCCGCTCAGCATGGTCATGCGGGCCTGCCCCGAAATCGCAATGTACGCCCAGGATGGAGCCATATCGAACTGGCGTGACCTGATGTCCGCTGCCGTTGTGGTGCGTTCGATGTTGGGAGTGAGCCCGAACGCCTATCAGGACGCTTGCGAGGAAATGGGGCCTGAAAATGCGGCCGTTGCGGTTGCTTGTATCCTTGAGCGGGCAGGACACATCAATTCGGCCGGAGGTTACCTGCGCGACCTGACGACAAAGGCACGGCGCGGCGAATTCTCTCTCGGCCCAATGCTGATGGCTTTGTTGAGGGCAAATGGAGGCTCGGAGCGGCGCGTTGGATAGACCCCGGCCTACCATCTCTCTCGATGTAGATCGAGATCGGTCCGCAAAACGAGGCTGATCTCTCGGAAATGGAAACGCACCTGATGACGAGAAACGGCTTCTCCCTCGGTCGGTGGCCCGATCTCAAAAGGGCGGCAATTCCAACCTGGTGAGATCAGCGTCTGTCACTCAAATGGCTCGTTCGACCATTGGAGATTGCGGGGTTCACGCTTATGGCGGCTGTTCGTGCCTGAGGAGAAAAGTGTGGCTTCATTGGTCATTCGCCCCGCTTTCCCTTTCACTGAGCTGGCTATCGATCCCATGCGTCCGGAAAGTCGAGACGCAAATCGTAAGCATCCGCTGAACAGAAACCCGGTTCCGCTTGTTCCGTCCGCGGTTTTTCGAGCGGGCAGCCACCGGGACAATAAAGTGTCGCTACGGTTGACGGCAGGTTGAGGCAAGAGCTGAGCTCAGGGTTGCGGGCAAACCCTGACCGGCGTTTATGGGCGCGTTCGCCTTGCAGATTGTTCCTTTGCGCGACGCGACGCACTCAGTGGCGGTGCCGTCTATTGATGGATGTCCTGGATGAAGCGGGCTCCGGTTGAGTGGAGGGTGATCAGACTTCCCGATGAGAAACCCTGACAGCTGTCAGGGTTTTGGATCTTACGGTTCCATGGTTTGAACTCGTCACTGGGAGCCTAGTTGTGACGACGTCTCCGGCGAAACACTCGGCGCGTTGTGCAATCCCTTGCCGAAAAACGCTGCGCGTCGGCGCAAATGAGAACGATCGTCGGCCACCTTTAGGCGGAACAACAGCTCGCCGCTGAGATCGTGACCGCTTTTTGGATTTCTTTCGGGATAGGCGACCACCGAACAACTGTTTGCGTACGCGAGCTCAATGCCTTTGGGGCACGCAGGTGATAAGGACGCAGATCTCAGCGTCGTGCAGCTTCTGGAAAGGCTACCTGAACCTATAGCTGGCTACTTGCCAAGTGGCGATGACACCCGCGCTGAGTGAAAACGAAAAGGTCCGCTCGGCCACTATTGTGATCGCGCACCCCAATCGACTCTCATGGCAGGAAATCCACCCCCAGGGTTCCAGCTCAATGCAATTTTGGCTGCTGATCCCATTCGCTTGAGAAGATTGGCATCGGCCTCGCATACGACACCCTTTAGGTCATAGGTCATTTTGACCGTGCCATTGAGCTCGGCGGGAGACTGGCTCTCAATGGGCGAGGATAGATAATCGCTGTGGTTCGGCGGAGCCACCGGGGGGCTGCGGTTTCCTCTCATCGCATGACCCATTCGCGGGAGACCCGGTCCCAACTTGTACTGCCCAAGCGATCGAGACGCGGCCCTGTAACGCAAGTGCGCCGTACTTGGCTGCATTCGTGGCGAGTTCATGAGGCGCCAGGCAGATCGACACGACTGCCCTTGGAGAGACCTGGATTAAAGCGTCGGTGATCGCAAATCGGTCCGGAAAATAGCGTTAAATCGACTGTTCGACGATCGCCCGTAGTTCAGCCTGCTCCCATGTCCCGTCGGTCATGGAGCTCATGAGCGCGTGCCATGGAAGACAGCCGCGCCTCGAATGAGCGCACGTCCACCGCATCTATTTGGCCGTGGCCAAGCGTTTGGTGCGAGATCGCAAGGACAGTCGCAAAACGGCTCTTCACCCGATGGTTCAGTTCACCGAGGAGGACGCTCCGTAGGCGTTCTGCGTCTTTTCGGTCGAGATGTCATGCGCACGTTTCAATGCGCCGACGATCACGCCATTGACGTCACAGATCGGTGAGACGCTGAGGAGGACATCGACGCTTCGACCGTCCTTGTGGAGCCTTGCCTTTTCGTAGGGCTCGACCTTCAGGCCGGCGCTGAGTTGGGCAAGATTGCAGGCTCCTCACCCTGGCGGTCCTCAGGAACCGATACCAGGACGGATCGGCCTATGACCTCGTCAGCCGTATATCCGTAGAGCCGTTCGGCGCCAGTGTTACAACGCGTGATTTTCACGCCAAGGTCAATGCCAAGGACGGCATCGTTGGACGAAACGATGATCACGGCCAGGCGACGCTCGACGTCCTGCGCGCGCTTGCGTTCGGTAATGTCGACGATGATGGCGGACGCTTACTGGAAACCGCCATCTTTGTTGCCAAGCGCCAAAACCGAGCTCGCCAGATAGGCCAACGTGCATCTTTTCGCAGAAGGCGGCTCTCCATCTCAAAACTCTGGCCGCGTTCAGCCATCGTTTTAAAGAGCCGGTCTGCCTCTGCGATGTCTCCGGATACTCAGATATCCCATTCGCATCGATAACAGCTCGCTTTCGCTATAGACGAGGATCTCACAGAAGCGGTTGTCGACGAGGAGAATGCGGCCCGTGAGGTCTGTCTGAACGATCCCTGCGGCGGACTACGAAAAAATCGCCCTCAGTCGCTCTGGGCTCACCTGCAATGCACTCTCGAACATCACCCGATCCGTTGTTTCTTTGACGACGCAAAGGACCCCGCGAACGCGGCGCTCTTCGTCGCGGACGGGCGAATAGGAGAGATCGCTCCAGAGTTCACCCCAGTTTTCTCGAGCAGGACGGCCAAATGCGCGAGGGTGCTCACCGATGGTGGGTGCATAGGCTTCGTCGTAAAGGGTGACGAATTCTTCGCCCCAAAACAGCGCGATCTTGGCCTGCGCCGGCAGTAGAATATCCATTGCAGCGCTTAGACGGTTTGGCCAATGCTCCCTGGGGCCGAGAGGGCTTGCCTGCCAGTGGTAGGTTTCGATTGGGTGCTCAATTGCCCCAGCTGCAGTAAAATCGATGCTGCTCTTCAGGGCCAAACGATCTGTGCGTGCAATTAAAACTTTTGAGACGGTCGGGTCATCAAGCAAAGTGAGCGAACCTGCTGGGCACTATGATTACGTTTCGGATCACATTCGCGCTTGGAACGGCATGGTACGTACCCCGTGCTTGCGTGTTGGAACGGAGGTGGGCCTGTTCGTGAACCAACGATCATTCATCAGAATGCGGGTTTACCCGGATAACAAACGAACACCTGCGCTGCCATGGCCGTCGGCTCTCTCAGGCATTGTTGTAGCGGCGGCCGTTACCTCTCTGGGCGGGCCTGACGTTGTCCTTGTATCACCGGACGGAACCGGGAGGGGAGGGGAGAGAACTGCCGCGGCGCGGACCCTTGCGAGGGGCTCGGGCTCCTCTGTAAATTCGGCATCGCGCAGGCCGTCCCCTCGATCACTGGCGGCCACGGAAGCACGGCGGGTTCGGCGCAGTGAGTCTGTCACGTCAGCCAAGAGGTCGCCGTCGCAGACATTCCACAGGCAGTATGCCGGCTATGGCGCCTGATAGAATCTGCCTCAGCGGCGGATGAGGCCGAACCGGTGGGCCTCGTCCAGCAAGTCTCGGACGGAGGAGGTGAGCCATTTTCTGGTGCCTCCCTTCGGCCGCTCTCCCAGTTTGTCCAGTTCGGCAGCAATTGCGCGAAGCGACAGATCGGGATCGGCGATCGCGATCGCCGCCACCAGTTGCATCAAATGGTCTTCGGGGGCGCGACGCGGGGATCGGGCCAAGAGGTCATTTTCCGCGAGCTTTGCCCGGACCATGCGATGCACGGCGCGACGAAGGCGTTCGACGGTCCAGTCCTGGCCACGTCTGTTGAGAACGCGAACGACATTATCCCAGCTGTGCTGAGGCCGGAGTTGCCGCACCACCGGAAGCCACGCCTGTGAAGACGCGATCAGCTCATCGAGATAGAGCTTCTCCCGCGCCTTTGAAACCGCCGCAATCGCCTCCGGCCGCCGTTCTCGAAGTCCCGGGTTCCCAGGCAGCCTGCCCCGTGCCTTTGCGGCCTTGATACCCGCTTTGGTTCGCTCGGCGTTCAGCGAACGCTCGAGCTTTTCGACGGCATCGAGGACCGTAAGGGAAAACATGCCTTGCGGAGTTGAGGTATCGATCGGATCGTGGATTGACCGAAAGTGCACCCCGCGATGTTCAAGATCCCGGACTACTTGCAGCAAATGGCTTACCGATCTGGCCAGGCGATCGAGACGGACGACGACGAGCACGTCTCCCGAGGTGAGCTCGCCCAGCAATTTGGTCAAGACAGGCCGAGCGCGCGAAACGCCGGCGCCATGCTCCTGATAGATCCGATCGCAGCCGGCGCCCCGCAGCTCGTCCAGCTGGGTATCGCCAGCCTGGTCATCCGACGACATGCGGGCGTAACCGATTAGCCTCTGCAGAGGTTGGACATCAGCTGTTTGTTGCTTCGCCATCGCGCCTTCGAACCGTCGCTTGATTGAGGATGAGAAAGTGCGTGAGAAACAGATAAGTTGCAAGCGTGTTTTATGGTCGAGATTGGAGGCCATCAGACGCAAAATGGAAGGGAACATGGTCGGCTGATCGTAAGCGATAGCAAAAGCGCTCCAGCGGGCCTCTGTGGGCGAAATCGCGCTAACTGGCAGGTCCAAACGAGATCGCAAGGCGTCGTAACTCTTTGGAAGGAGAATCTGGAGAATAAGGTGAGGCGGATAGCACTCACACTGGACCCGCCCTTTCGGTCAGTCCATTCTATCTCGCAGGTGATTCTCCCTGTGCTGATCCGGGGACCCGAGTCTTTGCGTTCTCGGAGCCATCACTATCCACACCTGATACCTATCGATAGTGATCGCGTGCGAAAACTGGCGTCCGACTGACGGAAACATACTGATCATTGGCTTCCGTTGGCGAGATTTAAGACGTTAATTCATATGGTTAATGATCACCTGAGACAACCCAAGGTGCGTTTTTTGGGGGTCGCTGGGAGGTGATGCGACATTGGCCCCGCCGACGCTTCTTCATCCCCGGTCAATGCAATTCACGCGTCGAACGCGACGCTGGCCCAACCCGGCAACTAAGCCGAGAACACGATCATCATTACACTTATAAAAGCATTTTCAAAGTATCTAGGTGATGAGAGTCAATTAGCCACGCTGCGCTGGCGTTATCACGTGGACCGTGACGCGTCGGGCACCTAACGATGTGAGTTGCCGTGAACCATCTTCCAAATTGGAATAAGCCGGGTTCGTTTTCCGCCGGCCGCGATCCGCTGGGACTGCAGGCGGCCTCCGTAAGACTTTACACCGACTTGTTGCCCGGCCTCACCAACGTTACCAACCGACTTCGCTATTTTTCCTTCTACTGCTGGGTCGTCAGGCAATTCGAGTTGCGACGGCATTCGTCGGTGGAACGCATATGGAGTCTCTTCATTCGACGAGCGGAGGCAGCCTATGTGCTTGCCTCACACTATGGGGACGATGAATACGCATTTGGAATGGCCGGCTCCATCTGGGCGGGTAGACATAGCGGTCTCGACCGAGCGCTTGACTTTAGGCCCTGGACGGACCAGCCCGGCGAAGACGATCAATACTTGAAAGCGAGGTTCGGCAATTTCGGCCAGTTCTACATAGCCAGCATGCAGCAGGTCGGTATGCTGCAGGAAAGTCCGCTTCGGGTGCAAGCTGTCAAAGAGGGGCTAGGGTTTGATCTGGCGGAGGCCTTCGAAGATGCCTGCCCAACAGCCTGCAAAGAGCTTCTGAGGGCAATCGACAGTGGCACAATTGGACCGAAGGATTGCAGGGCCATTTCAGACGAGGCACATCCAGCCTATCTCGAAGATAGCGAGGAGTTGCGGCTACTGGTCGAGTATTTATGTGGCGACCGAGTCGAGGATCCAACCGCGCCTGCGCGGCGAGCAACGCTATGGAACGTCCTCAATATTGTCGATCGGACAGGGATTGTCGATCCAAGCGAGCTTCGTCGAGAACTCTACGTGCAGGACAATATTGGCGTGGTCACCGAAGGTACGCTGGCGGAAAACCTGATCGGCTGGCGCGCATATTTCGTCAACGAACTGTGCCATATTGCTCTCGAGCTTTTGCTGAATGCGCTGACCTACAGGGTCAATGCGGCCGGTCCACGCCGCCCGGACGAGCTGACGCGAGATCTGGTATCGAAGGGGCTTGGCGCGGACAGCAATACATCATTGTCTCTGCTGGAGTTTGCCATCGAGAGAAGCCCCACCACTTTGGAAGAGGAGCATATTGCAGGCCTCCGACTTTCTCAGGCTGTCGGGACCACAGTAGAACCACCCGATCCGCTCCTTACGATCGCGATCGACTTGCTCTTGGCGCTATGGGAGCGCTGGGGCGCCGATCCGGGTGTGGAAGCCGCGTTGAAGCCCGCGACCATCAGCGGCAGATCGGCGCTTGGCGTGTTTCGCTTTCTGGATAGCCTCGCAGATCAGCCAGCGCCCGATGTGCTCGTATCACTTACCCGAAAATTTGTTGTCAGCAATCACTTGCTGATCGCAGGACAGAAGCTGGCCGCGGCTGGTACCTATACCTATCGCTTCATCGTCGATGAGGCGACGTTGGTGGATGGCCTTGCCGCAGAATACGGTTTTACCAATCCCCGCATTGGAAACCTGCTGACCTTTGCCGAAGACGCAGGCCTTGTTACCGAAGGCGAGCTCACCCCAGCTGGAAAGACGTTTCTCCGTGCCAATCAGTCTGTTCGATGATCTGAAACTACCGGGCTATCACAGCTCGATTCTTACAACCTTTAGCGTCGATCCGGCGTTCTACGATGCCAACATTCAGTATCGGCTGCGCGTCTTCGGCTGCCAGAACAACGTGCTCATGGCGGACGCCTCGATGCTTGAACGGGCACTAGTCGAGATGCCGGAAGCGTTTGTCCAGGCTGGCCGTAAATATATGGTCGTCCCGATCGACAGCCCCGGCTGCTTTCATCCGAAGATAATGCTGCGATACGGGGCCTCGAAGGCGCGACTGGTGCTTGGTTCGGCAAATGCGACATCGGCGGGCTGGGGCAGCAACCGCGAAGTGCTGTCGGTCTTGGAATGGTCAGGAGAGGGACAGGGCGATGATCCATCTGTGCACCTGAACATTATTGTCAAGGCGCACGACTGGTTGATTTCCAGTATGCAGTATCCAGCCGATCCTGACCTTGCCTACAAGCTCTCGTTGCTCGAAACGCAAACTCCATGGCTTGCCGAGGCACCGCGAACGGTAGGCGTGCAGCGGCTCGCAGACGGCAGCCTTGTCGACCTATTGCTGTCCGATCCCAGTAGCGCCAATGGACTCGGCCAACGGTTTACAACTGAGGTCGAAGGCGAGGTGCAGCGGCTGGTTATTGTCTCGCCGTACTGGGACAACAGCCTCAGTGCGCTGAGGGAACTGCACTCCGCGTTCGGCAGCCCGCCTGTGCACATCTTCCTAACATTGTCGAGCAAGCCCGAGGCACGTCAATCGACGTTTCCGGTGACGGCGCTGACTGCAGCACTGAAAGCAAAGTTCCATCCTCTCGGAGAGAGCAGCCGCCACCGCTTTCTGCACGCTAAACTAATTATGGCTCAGACCAGCAAACATGACTATCTACTGTATGGTAGCGCGAACTGCACGATTGGCGCTCTCGGCAGGAATGGCGATCCGGGCGTGAACTACGAGGCGGCAATCTTTCGACGGCTCAACCGCGGAACCGTCGACCGAGAGCTGAAGCTCGACTACGGCACGACCATTCCAGTCAGGGACATAGGCTTGCCGGAAGAGCAGGCCGACGCTTCAAAGCCGGGTCGCATACCATCTTTTTATCCCGGTCGTGTCGAGCGGAAGGGCGACGGGTTGATATGGTCCTGCCCGGCCGACATATCTGCGAAGGGCGCAGTCTTCCTGATTGCGGGAGCCCGTCTAGTGGTGGAAACGCACAATGCGGCGCGCCCCTTCGTTCGAGTCGATCGAGCGGCGATGGAAACAGCAATCATCGTCCGGGTCGAGCTTGCCGATGGGCGAACGAGCCGCCCGGTGATTGTTTCTGATCCCGATCTGCTAAGGGCCGCTGCTCCCGGCCCGCTTGCGGGGGGCTTGAAGCGAAAACTCGACGCGGTATTGAGCGGAGACATCGATTTGATCGATCTCGCGCGGGATGTCCATCTCATCTTCGAACAGGATGGAGGAGGCAGAAAGGCAAAAACTCTCACCGCGGCTGTGAGGGGAACACAATCGGTTTCGGCACGGGTAAGCGGGCAGGACTACGATACCCCCGAGGCCTTTCGTCATGCCCTTGACCTCAAGGCGGACCTTCATTCCGGATCGATCGCGCATCCCGAAAATCCCGCACTTCAACTCATTCTGCAGATCGTCTTGCGGGGGATCGTAGAACTAGAGGGCAGCCGCTCGATCGACCAGTCCGAAAATGAGGCTCTGGATGCGTTGGGCGCAGGAGAGGACCAGGACGATGCGGGGGAGGCTGATGGCGCGACCACACAAGGTAACAGATCCCCGACGGACAGACTGACGGGTATGGGCCCGGAAATCGCGGTCGAGCGTTCACTGTTCGAGCGAAACCGCTCATCGCTAGTGCGTTCAATCGACCACTTCGAGCGCCATGTTGAGGAGCTCACAAATTCGAATGCAACCATCGATCTTGATTTCGTCACTCGAACGCTCTTCATGATCTACTTGATGCTCTATGGAAGTTCGCGACCCTATGCTGTCGATGGAGCAACGACTGAGGTGCTCATTCCTTTCTCGGGAATTGGTACGGACGAACAGGGTGATGGTTTTTTGATGCGGTCCGCACGGCTCATCAACCGGATCTGGGGGCGAAGTTTCCAGACGGGCTTGATGGCGCGCCTGCCACTGGATCGGGAGCGGGAAACGCTACCCGTCCCGGTTCTTACGTTGGTGATCCTCACGCGTTGGATCCTAGCGGCTATTCTCAGTGAGGCACGCCGCGCACCCAGTGCGAAAGGATTGGCGGGCATTCTTGAAAAGCTTGTCCCCAAGCTGTTTTCGATGACATCCGCCTTTGCGGTCACGGATCCAATGCAGATTGAAACCGCCATTCGTCAGATGGCGCAGCATATCGGGATGTCACAGCTGCAGGCCGCCGCCATTCGCGCCGTTCTGCGCGAACTCAGCGACGCGAATGTTGATACGTAGCCGGAAAGTGCGGCAGGCGTGAACCGCAGCTCAGGGCAGGAAATCGAAACTAGCCGCTGGCTGATTTTGCGCCAGGCCACGGGCGCGCAGCGACGCGTCGGCGCCGGCATAGCCGGCTTTGAGCAGCAGCCGCTGCTCGTCGTCGGAAAACGGGTTCAGGCGGGTCCGCAGGGAGGCGGCGGCAACCGCCTCGTCAGCGGAGAGCGGTAGCGCGTCCGGCACGGCGTAGCAGGCTGGCGCCGCGTCGATACTCCAGTAGGCCACCTGCCGCTGTCCCCGGTTGGCCATGCCGAACAGGATTCGCCGCCTTGAGTGCTCGGCCTGCTGCTGAATCAGGCTGAGAGTGCGGAACATCTGGCCGATCCAGCGACCGGCGGGGCGGCCGACTTCGGGGATCGTGCGGCCGGCGTTGCTGACGAGGATGGTCCGGCACCGCTTCCAGACACGTTCAAGACCGAGATTGTCATAGATGCCGCCGTCAGCAAGGACGGCTGTCGTGGTGAACGGCTCCCGGTGCAGGTCGGCTCCGTCCGTCGGCTGCACGGACTCGCGTGACAGGTCGATACGCACCGGCGACAGGATCGGCGGGAAGGCTGACGAGGCCGCGACAACGCGCGCCAGCGGAATGACGGGCTTGTTGATCAGGCCCACACGGTAGTCGGCCGCGTAGCTCTTACCGAAGCGCCAGCCGCTGCCCGTTTGCAGATTCGTGGCCATAAAGGTGAAACGCGGGCAATCGGTGATGTCCTGCAGGCACGCCCTATGAAAGAGATGCCGGTCATAGGCGCGGACAAGGCTGTCGGCGGCGGTGCAGCCCGGCAGAAGGCCGTAGAGCACGGCCTTAATGTCGATGCCCTTGCCCGCAAAACGCAGCAGGGGCGAGACGAAGACCTCATCGAAATTGACCGCGCGGTTGTTCTCGTCAAAGCGCAGGTCCGGCCAGCGCAGCGCCAGCAGGCCGGCGGTGATCGAGCCGCCGGAGACGCTGGCGACCTCACCCAGACACGGGAGGAAACCGAGCTCGTTGAGGCGAATGAGCGCGCCCGCGTGATAGATCATCGCGCGGTAGCCCCCGCCCGAAAGGCACAGGCCTATAGTGTCCTCGAGCTTGCGGACCTGCAGGAAATCGCCTTCCGCGGCGTTGGCTGCAAACAGGCTCTGGGTATCGCGCGCCATGGTGAGATCGTTCATGCCGCATCTCCATCGGGCGTGAGGATCCCCCTGCCCGCAAGCAGAACGCTCAACTGACCGTCATCGCCCGCTATCGCCATCAGGGCTGGAACGCCTTCGTTCTCCAGCTCCTCCGTCAGCCAGCACAATTGCCGGATATCCGTCGCGCTGGGGCTGGTCGATGAGCCCCGCGGATGGGAATGCCATTCTCCGACATAGCGCACCTGATGCAGGGAGCGTTCGGCGGCTGCCGCTACAGTCGTGGCCAGGCCCGACACACCGCGCTCGAAAGCGGTTACGCTTCCGGTGCTGTCCTGCGGCGCCGGCAGGGCCGTGACGATGTGAACGGAGCGGCGGCTTGTGTCGGTGATGCCGAGCAGCACGCCGCCGGTTTCGTGCGGCAGGCGTTCCGCGCGCAGTGCCGCAAACTGCCCGGCAAGCCCCTCGTCATAGGTTACAGTCCAGCTGCCGAGCGTGTTTTTCTGCACCGGCAGCGCCGGCGCTTCCGTCAGGCTCACGCTGTGATCGTCGGCAAGAGTCCAGACGCGCACAGCTGCGTCATCGCCGGAGAGCGCATCCACAATGGCTTGAGACGCAATAGCGCTCATCTGCGCCGCCCGGCTGGCGGGAATGCGGTTGGTCGCGGCGCGGCAGGAGCCGCCGTAGCGCACGCCGCTTTCCGCGTGCAGGTGATGCGCCAGCGCAGGGTTGGTCTGGATCAGCCGGTGGTATTGCGCTTCGAGGTCATGCAAGGTGAGCGCGGAATCGCGCCCTTCCGCCAGAAGTATCACCGCTGTCCCCGCGGGGTTGAAAAAAATCGACAGGCGCCGCGCCCCCGGACGCGGCAAGTCCGCGAGCCGGCGTGAAACCGCGACGGAGGCGGAAGCGTCGATAATCACGTCCGCGCTGCCTATCGCCTCGTCTATCTTTGGCGAGAGTTCAGCCGCCGGATGGAGGAAGTCGGCCTCGAAAAAGGTGACGGGCTCGTCGAGCAAGGCATGGATGCGATGCGCCAGGCCGATAACCTTCGGGCGGCCAACATCAATCGGATGCAGGGCATGACGGGCAAGGTTGTGCGGCATCAGGTGGTCGTTATCAATGATCGTCCACTGAAATCGGCCTTCGCGCGCGAGGTTGATGGCCAGCTGCGACCCCAGAGACCCCGCGCCAACAAGCACGCAGCGGCTTGTGTCGGGCTGGGTCTGCCCGCTGACCGTGGCGCCGGCCGCGCGGTCGAAACCCAGATGGACATCGGCGGGTTCGATAGCGAGGTGGGGGACGGCCGTGCCGGCGGCCATGCCGACCATCCGGACATAACCGCTGCCAGACCCGACGTCGCTCTCGTTCCGGGCAAGGATTCCCAGCGCGATGCCGACATCCCCGGCAGTGTCGTGGGTAATGAAGGCGCGCAGGTCGTCGGCCTGCCGGCCATCCGCGCCTGTGACCGGAAAAGCGATGACGAGCGCGATACGGGCGTGAAGACGCCGGACAGCTGCGGAGTCGACGCCGGCCCATTCAATCACGCGGGCGCGGAGTTCCGCGCTCAGGTCAATACCGCACTCCTGCAGTTGCTGCGCGAGCGCGTCAAGCGTCTGCGGCGCGCGCTGGAGGCGCCGCATTCCTTGGGGGTCTGCGCGCAAGGGGACGACCACGAACTGCGGAGCGTTATTGTTTGCACCCTGCCCGACAAACTCGGTGACGATGATCGTCGCTTGTTCGCTGCGGATATGGCCGACCAGTTCGGCCGGCTTATCAGCCTGCTTCAGGGCGGCGGCCGGGAGAATGATCGTCGCCGGGTTGCGAAAGAACAGGGGTTCCAGCGGCTGCGCCGTATCGTGAAGCTCGCCGCGGGCGGCTTTCGCGAGCCAGAGCTGGATGCGACGGATAAAGTCGGCGGGCGTGAAGGTGAGCTGCGCCTCCGCCCACGGCCGGTCGTCAACGCACAGTGCACGCGGCGTGTCGTCCGGCGTCCAGTTCTGGTGCATGGTTTCAGGGAAGTCAGCGCGCAGGGCGAGGACCGCGGGCTGTTCGCCGCGCGTGCTGAAGACAAGCGCCACCGGTTCCACGCCGCGAATGGGCGCGGCCAGATCCTGCGGCCGTTCCACCTCGATGTCGAGATGGAGCGCCACGAGCGACCCGTCGCCGGACTGCCGCGCTTCAACCAAGGTCACGGCCGGCGCAAGGCCGGACGCGACATAGGCCAGCATCGCGCGCGCAAAATCGGGCGCGACCTGTTCAGGTTCAACCGGCGGTCCGAAACCCGCCCACCACGGATGAAGAGCCACCACCATCCTTAGCCTGCCCGTGCCGGCGTCGAAATAATGCTGGCTGCACCAGCCACGGCCGAGACCGTCAGGAGCTGCGCGCCCCGGCTCGTCACCTCGATGCTGAGGGGCTTGGGCCGTGACGTCGACGGGGATTCCATCGTCACCTTGAACGTGCCGTCAGCGCGGCGCGCGACGCCCTTGTAGTAGTTTCCGGCCTGACGGTGGGGCGGCTGGACGTCAGCGTCTTCCGCCGTTCCCTTGAGAGGCATGGGCTTGCTGGTCGAGACCATGATGTGGCGCTCACGGCCCTGCGTCTCGCAGAGCCATTCTACCTGTTCGGTGGGCTCGGTTTCGTCTTCGCCCTTCACCCAGCCAATCGCCGTGTACGAACAGTGGTGGGGAACCTTGAAGATGTCCCACAGCAGGCGGTCGTCGTTCCCGTGCCACTGGGTCGTCTTCACGATCTGGTCGATGGAGTCCGCGTGGATATCGGACATGAAGAGGGCGTAGGTCTCCCGGCCGCCTTCGAGGAACGTGGCCTGAAAGACGACGCTGTCTTGGTTGCGATCAACGATGCCGTTCTCATTCTGACGCCAACCGAAGGGGCTGTGAATGAAGAATTCCGCCTGCTCGGTCCCGAACTTCGAGAAGCCAGGAACATACTGGCCGGCGTCGGTGATGAGATGCGCTCGCGATTCCAGCGACAGGCCCTGCTTCGACAGCCAATCGGCCAGCTTCTTGGGGCGAGAGAAGACGCGGATACCGTAGCCCTGCCGCAGCCGGTGGCGGGCTTCCTGCCTGATGATCCGCGCGCTGTCCTCGCAGCCATCTTCGAGGATGGCGGCGGCGGGAACCCACAGCTCCTTGATCTTGATACGGCCCTCGCCCTGGTACTTCGCGGCGTGTCCGAGGTGGAAGAAATCGCCCGCGCCGCAGCAATGATCGTCATCGAGATGGGTGAAGCAGACAACATCGTAGTTGTCCCGCCCGGCGGTGCGCAGGTCCGCCTTCAGTTCGGCGGGAAGGTCGATCCGCTTGTCGTAGGGGTCGTTGTCGTTCCGCATATCAGCATAGTCGACCAGCATCTTCTTGCCGTCGGCGAAATCGATGCGGGTACAGTCGGCATTGCCGAGCGGATGGAAGGTCACTTTTGCAGTCATATCTTGCTCCTGTGGTCCGCAGCGCTGCCGGGACTGTTGGGTGTTGGTCGCGGCAGGGCCGGGCGACCACGGGGCGGAATGCACCGAATTAAGTTGACCACGGCCTGCTGATGGGATAAGAAACTATACGCGTCTAGTTTTGCTGTCAATATAGTTTCTATACCCTTATGCAAGGAGCCCCCATGAATGATGAAAACCCTGGAATCCGGTGGGGCGTAGAGCAGCGGCTCGAATTCATCGAGTTCCGGCTTTTCTGGGAGAGCGGGGTCAATCGCTCCGACATTATCGACGTGTTCGGAGTGTCCGTGCCGCAGGCTTCGAAAGACCTGTCGCTCTATCAGGAGCGTGCGCCGGGGAACGTTGACTACGATAAGAGCGCCAAGCGATACGTCGCGGCCAAGGGGTTCGAGCCGCGCTTTCTGAAGCCGGACCCGGACGTGTATCTATCGCGGCTGCGGTCGCTCGGCGAAGGATTATCCGCTCCGGTCGAGTCGTGGATTGCCCACCCGCCGCAGACTGACATTGCCCTTACGCCTAAGCGCGATATCAGCACGGATGTTCTGCGCGCGGTGCTGAAAGCGGTCCGTGAATGCGGCTCAATCGAAATCCTCTATCAGTCCATGAGCAAGCAGCGTCCCGACCCGGTCTGGCGCCGCATCACGCCTCATGCCTTTGGCTATGACGGCTTCCGTTGGCACGCACGCGCGTTCTGCCATATCGACCGCAAGTTCAAGGATTTTCTGCTGCCGCGCGCCCTTGAAGCCCGCGCCCCCGGAGAGCCGGGCGCGAAAGGGGCGCAGGACGAGCTATGGCAGGATTATTACAGCTTCGAGATTGTGCCTCACCCAGATCTCACACCCAGCCAACAAATTGTTGTGGCTAAAGATTTTGGAATGACGGATGGCAAGTGCGTCCTGTCGGTGCGATATGCCATGCTTTTCTATGTTCTTCGCCGACTCGGTTTATTAGGTGATGCTTCCAAAGAACTGGCAAGGCGACAACATATAGTTGTTTCAAGCTACAGTGATGTGCAAACTGCGCTGGCGCACGCGGAATTCTTTGAAAACAATACGGAAAATGCGGCGATCGCGCAGGGGTAATCATGGTTCGGCTTGAAGATATAAAAGGGGGAGCGTTTGTGCGCGGTGTCGTGCCGCAGCAGCCTGTCCAGATCATATCTATCGACTGGATTGGCCAGCAGGCCGTCAACGTCGTCTTCCGCGACCAGAATGGAGCGGTATCCGAAGGCACGCTGTATCGCGATGACGAGCATCGCCTTGAGCTCGATGCGCGCGGCCGGCTTTGGACGTTTGAAGCGGATGGCGGGCTTCTCCGCCTCGTCACCGAAGCCAACCGCATCAAACTCGCTCACTATTTCGATCCATACCTTGCCATTCACACGAGCCTTGTTGATCCGCTGCCGCACCAGATTTCGGCTGTGTATGGCGAGATGCTGCCGCGCCAGCCGCTGCGGTTTCTGCTGGCCGATGACCCCGGCGCCGGCAAGACCATCATGGCTGGTCTCCTCATTAAGGAGCTGATTGCGCGCAGCGACCTGGAGCGCTGCCTCGTCGTCGCGCCGGGGAGTCTTGTCGAGCAGTGGCAGGACGAGCTGGGAGAGAAGTTCAATCTCGAATTCGACATCCTGACCCGCGACATGATCGAGACGTCGCGATCGGGCAATCCGTTCAATGACCACAACCGCCTGATCGTCAGGCTTGATGTGCTGGCGCGGAACGAGGAGCTGCAGGAAAAGCTCCTGAAATCGCAGGAATGGGACCTCATCATCTGCGATGAAGCGCACCGTATGTCCGCAACTTATTTTGGCGGCGACGTCAAATACACCAAGCGCTATCAGGTTGGGCAACGGCTCGGTCAGATTTGCCGCCACCTGCTGCTGATGTCGGCAACTCCTCACAACGGCAAGGAAGAGGACTTCCAACTGTTTATGGCTTTGCTCGACGGCGACCGGTTCGAAGGGCGCTTCCGAGACGGCGTCCACTACGCTGACACCGAAGACATGATGCGGCGCCTGACGAAGGAAGAGCTGCTGCGCTTTGACGGCCGGCCGCTTTTCCCCGAGCGCCGCGCCTACACCGTCAAATATGAGCTCTCCCCCAAGGAAGCGGCTCTTTACAGCGCTGTGACGGATTACGTGCGTACGGAAATGAATCGCGTGCAGCGTTTCGCCGATACCGACAACAAGAAGCGCAACAATGTCGGCTTCGCCTTGCAAATTCTTCAGCGGCGGCTGGCCTCATCTCCGGCGGCTATCTACCAGTCTCTCAAGCGCAGGCGCGAGCGCCTGGAGAACGAGCTGGCGGAGGCGCGTCTTGCGGCGCGCGGCAGGCCCGGCGGGAGCCTCGGCGATACGAGCGTCAGCAATGAAGTTCTGCGCAACATTGATGAATACGGACAGGACGAAGTCGACGAGCTGGAAGAGATTATCTCCACCGGCGCGACGACGGCGGAAACCATTGATCAGCTCGCGATTGAAGTTGAGACGCTGAAGGGCCTTGAGCAGATGGCGCTTGGCGTCCTCCGTTCAGGTGAAGACACCAAGTGGTCGCAGCTCAATCGCATCCTTGATGATGACCTGATGGTCGATGGCAACGGCAATCGGCGCAAGCTCATCATCTTCACCGAGCCCAAAGACACGCTGCACTACCTCGTCGACAAGGTGAGATCGCGTCTCGGCAATCCGGAAGCTGTCGATGTCATTCACGGCGGCGTCACGCGTGAAGAGCGTCGCAAGGTCATCGAGCGCTTCATGCAGGACCGCGATATGCTGGTCCTGATCGCCAACGATGCCGCCGGCGAAGGTGTGAATCTTCAGCGCGGCCACCTGATGGTCAACTACGACCTCCCGTGGAATCCGAACAAGATCGAACAGCGCTTCGGGCGTATCCATCGTATCGGCCAGACCGAGGTCTGCCACCTCTGGAACATTGTCGCCGCAGACACGCGCGAGGGCGAAGTCTACGCGCGGCTTCTCGAAAAGCTGGAAGCGGCGCGTGAAGCCCTGGGTGGCCGCGTCTACGATGTGCTTGGAGAGCTCTTTGAAGGCGTTGCGCTGAAAGACCTGCTGTTCCAGGCCATCCAGTATGGTGAGCAGGAAGAGGTGCGGGCGCGCCTGTTCCAGCAGGTCGACGGCGCGGTGGATCAGCAGCATCTGCTGGAGCTGCTGAAGCGGCGAGCGCTCACCAACGACACGATGCCGGAAGCCCGGGTGCAGGAACTCCGGCTTGAAATGGAGCGGGCCGAAGCCCTGCGCCTGCAGCCGCATCACATCCAGAGCTTCTTCGTCGAGGCCTTCCAGCATCTCGGCGGCCGCTTGAAAAAGCGGGAGGAAGGGCGCTGGGAAATCACCCATGTGCCTGTCCGCATCCGTGAGCGTGACCGTCAGACCGGAAGCGGCGCGCCCATCCAGAAGAAATATGAGCGCATCTGCTTTGAAAAGAGCGCCATCAACCAGCAGCCCGTCGCCACGTTCGTGTGCCCGGGCCATCCGCTTCTGGAAGCGGTCATCAGTATCGTCCGTGAGGACTACGACCAGCTGATGAAGCAGGGGGCCGTCCTTGTTGATGAAACCGACATGGGGACCGACCTCGCGGCGATTTTCTTGCTGGAGCACAGCGTTCAGGACGGCCGCCTCACCAGCACCGGCAAGCCACATATCATCTCCCAGAAGCTTCAGTTTGCTGCCGTCGACAAGGATGGGCGCACTACGAATGCCGGGATCGCCCCTCACCTCAACCTTCGACCGGCAACGCCGGAGGAGATGGCGCTCGTCAAAGATTGCCTGGACGAGCCTTGGCTGACGGCGGACCTGGAGAAGACCGCTGTTCAGTTCGCAACCGTTGAGCTTGCTCAAGGGCATATCGCCGAGGTCAGGGCGCGCCGCATTCCGGAGATCGACAAGGTCGAGCAGGAGGTGAAGGCGCGCCTCAAGAAGGAAATCAACTACTGGGACAGCCGCTCCTTCGAGCTGAAGGAGGAAGAAAAGGCCGGCAAGAAGACTCGCCTGAACTGGCAGAACGCCGAGCGCCGCGCCGAGGATTTGGCGGAACGTCTTAAGCGCCGGAAAATGCAGCTTGAGCAGGAGAGGTTCATTTCATCCCAGCCCCCGCGCGTCAGGGGTGGCATGGTCGTGATACCGCGCGGCCTGCTTGCCGTGCGCGGCAGATTGCCTGCGCAGGATGGCGCTGCCCCCACGGGCTTTGCGGAAGATCCCATCGCGCGGCGTGAAATCGAGCTGTTGGCGATGGAGGCGGTCATGGCGGCGGAGCGCGCTCTTGGGAACGCGCCGAGTGACGTGTCCGCCCAGAAGATCGGCTACGACATCTTGTCCGTGCCGGCGAATGGCGAGCACCTGAGATTCATAGAGGTGAAGGGCCGCATCGATGGTGCTGACAGCATCATGGTTACGCGCCAGGAGGTCATTACCTCTCTGCACGAACCCGAGAAGTTCATCCTTGCGGTTGTCCAAGTCGAAAGCGGTTTTGCCCGCGAGCCGCGATACATCCGCAGGCCTTTCGCACAGGAACCGGAGTTTGGAATCACGGCCATTCAGGTGCATTTGGGCGGCCTGCTGGCAAGATCGGAGTCGCCGCGATGACGACTCCGTTCACGCAATTCGCCATCCTCGCGCCTGTCCCGCTGGAGCATCTGCAGTCTGGCAAAACCATTACTGAGGCGGAGGGGTTTGTTGCCTTCGGCTCCCGCAAATGGGAGCTTTTCCGCAAGGTCGATGAGCTGCGTGACGGCCAGGCGGTTCCGGTGTTGATTTACCCGTCGCATGAAGATGTGCCCGTCAAGGATAGCTTCATAGTGTCGTGGTTCGGGCTATATGTCGGCGCGCAGGAAAGCGGCAACGGCACGCACCCGCTCGGCATGAAGCATCGCCCGCCGACAACCGGCCAGTACGGGTCGGACAACAAAGGCCACTGGGCCGTGTTCTGGCACGTCAAGGACCTGGTCGAGCTGCCCCAGAGCCAGAAAATGCCCATCTCGGTGCTTCAGACCGTCAAGGGCGGCTGGCGCAAAGACAAACCTCCCAGAGGGCCCGAGCTCGTTGCCATGCCCTCAACGATAAACTTTCCGGTGTAGATGATGACCAAGCCATACAAGAAAAAACTGATCGAAGTTGCCATTCCGCTTGAGGCGATCAATGCAGCCTCGGCGCGGGAGAAATCGATCAGGCATGGGCATCCTTCGACGCTGCATCTGTGGTGGGCGCGTCGGCCGTTGGCGGCTTGCCGCGCCGTGCTGTTTGCCCAGCTGGTAGATGATCCATCTAGCCATCCTGACAAGTTTCCGACGCCTGAGCTGCAGGAGGAAGAACGCAAGCGCCTGTTCGCGATCATTGAGGAACTGGTGAAGTGGGAGAACTCGACCAACGAGGAAGTCCTGGAGAAGGCGCGCGCGGAAATTCGCAAAAGCTGCGGCGGTGAACTGCCGCCCGTCTACGACCCATTCTCTGGAGGTGGATCGATCCCGTTGGAGGCGCAGCGACTAGGCCTGCCGGCCTACGGATCAGACCTTAACCCGGTGGCCGTGATGATTGGCAAGGCGATGATTGAGATCCCGCCGAAGTTCAAGGATATGCCGCCCATGCACCCGGGTATCAAGGAGCGATCCTTCTACCGTAGTGCGGAAGGACTTGCCGAGGACGTAAAATACTACGGCGAATGGATGCGCGAACAAGCCTGGGAGCGCATTGGGCATCTTTATCCGCAAGTGGATCTGCCGAAGGAGCACGGTGGCGGCCAAGCACCAGTGATCGCTTGGATTTGGGCGCGTACGGTGCCGAGCCCGGACCCGGCGTTTGCGAACGTGCAGGTACCTATCGCATCGAACTTTATGCTGCATTCAAAAAAGGGAAGCGAAGTCTGGATAGATCCAATAGTCGATAAAGATGCAAAGAGCATCAGCTACCGGATTCGGCGTGGTGGAACCAATTCCGAGCTGTCCAAGGCAGAGGAAGGCACAAAAGCGGGACGAGGAGCTCACTTTAGATGCTTATTTTCCGGCGCTGCGATTACACCGGAGCACGTAAAAAGAAGTGGCAAAGAGGGACATCTTGGGCAAACTCTCATCGCTATCGTAGCAAAGGTTAATGGTCAGCGCGTTTTTGTTGCTTCCACCGACAAGCAAGTCAAAATTGCACAGAGTGCGTCTCCAAAATGGATTCCCGGCATCCAACTTCCTAATCACTCACAATATATTGGAGTCCTAGGATATGGATTCGAGACGTTCGGCGACCTATACTCTCCGAGACATCTCGTAGCGCTAAATACATTTTGTGCGCTGGTCCAAGAGGCGCACCAGAAGATAGTTGGTGACTTAGAACGAGAGACCGATAGCCCGGCGGACTTCAACAAGCAGGAATACGCCAAATCCGTGGCGGTTTATCTTGCGATATCGGCGAGTAAACTCTCTGTTTTCTTGAATACGCAATCGCGGTGGCGTGCAGGTGAAAGCAAAACCGCCCCCGCATTTGGACGACAAGCTATCGCCATGGTCTGGGACTTCGCGGAAGTTAATCCTTTTGCAGGTGCTGGCGGCGATTTCTTTGGTGTGGTCGAGGGAGGCGCGAACGCTCTCTCTTCTCTTCCGTCCATCAGCACTGGCAGTGTCGTTCAGCAGGACGCCCAGACCCAGCAGATCGCCATTGGCAAGGTGATCTCGACCGACCCACCGTATTACGACAATATTCCATACGCTGACCTATCGGACTTCTTCTATACTTGGCTGAAGCGTTCGTTGGCGGACTTCTACCCAGATTTGTTCTCGACACTGAGCGTCCCAAAGATGGATGAACTCGTAGCTGATCGAGTTCGTCATGGAACAGCTGAAAGAGCTGAAGAATTTTTTATGCACGGTATGAGTGCTGCCATGGACCGCATGCATGCCGGAAGTTTGGATGCGTATCCGGTAACCATTTACTACGCATTCAAGCAGAGTGAGATTGAGCAGGAGGGAATTAGCTCGACTGGTTGGGCAACCTTCTTGGATGCGGTGATATCGTCGGGATACGCGGTTGTGGGGACGTGGCCGATGCGTACCGAAATGGCGACTCGTATGCGTGGCCATGGGAGCAATGCCTTAGCCAACTCGGTCGTTCTGGTATGCCGCAAGAAGGAGGCCACGGCCGAGGTAATAACGCGGGCCGAGTTCATCCGCGCCCTGAAACGGGAACTGCCTCCGGCCATCGCGGAACTTCAGGCCGCCAACATTGCCCCTGCCGACATGCCGCAGTCGGCGATTGGCCCTGGTATGGGTGTCTTCTCGCGCTACAGAGCGGTGCTGGAATCTGACGACAGCCCAATGACAGTTAAGGCTGCGCTGCAGCTGATCAACCGTGAGTTGGACGAATACCTTGGTGGGATTCAAGGCGAGTTCGATCCAGATACTCGCTTTGCCATAACGTGGTTTGAACAGAACGGTTTGAAGTCAGGGGACTACGGCATTGCAAATAGCATAGCGACGGCACGCGGGATCTCGGTCGAGAGCGTCAAGCACGCGGGTATCGTGGAAAGTGCTGCAGGCAAGGTGCGTGTTCTTAAACGTGACGAACTTGATTCTGATTGGAATCCGGACACGGATACGCACCTGACCATTTGGGAGTGCCTTCAACATCTGGTCCGGTTGCATGAAAAAGACGGCATTTCTCATAGCACTGCGCTCATCTTGAAGAAGATCGGTGAAAAGGCGGAGGCGGTCAAAGATCTTGCCTACTGCCTGTACGATATCTGCGCGAACAAGCGGCAGGATGCCAAGGAAGCGACGGCCTATAACGCCCTGATTGCGGACTGGACGGAGCTGACGCGCGAGGCGGCAACAATCCATGACACGCGCGGCGATGGCCAGACGCGAATGAATTTCTGAGGGGGCTTCTTTTATGGCTAAGAGTACGCGGCAGCACGTGTTTGAGGGTATGGAACTGTTGCCGGAGGGGCTGATCCCCTTCGTCGAAAAGCGGTTGGAATCGTCGCTGTCCGGCCATTGGCAGGTCGAGGTCGTGCAGCGTGTTCAGGGTTTGAAGCCCAATGGCCAGGGCACGGCAATCGCCTGGGACCAGCAGGGCTTGCTCAAGGCCATGATGGCGTTCTGGAAAGATGCTTTCGGGACAGTGCTGGGCCATCCGGAACGCTCGTATGTCTCCGAGCTGTTGGACGTGCGCAACAAGCTCGCCCACAACGAGAACTTCACCTACGACGACGCCGAGCGGGCGCTGGATACAATGCGCCGCCTTTTGGAGGCCGTGAGCGCCGGTGAGGTCGCCGAGAAAATCAGCGCGTCGCGCGACACCATTTTGCGGACGAAGTACGCAGAACTTCAGCGCAATGAGGAACGGCGGAAGACACAGCGCAGCGAGATTTCCGTCGAGACCGTTGCCGGTCTGATGCCTTGGCGCGAGGTCGTAGAGCCGCACCAGGACGTGGCGACGGGTGAGTTCCAGCAGGCCGAGTTCGCCGCCGACCTTGCCAAGGTCCACAATGGCAGCGCCCCATCAGAGTACCGCAATCCCCGCGAGTTCTTCGCGCGCACCTACCTGACCGAAGGCCTCAGCAATCTGCTGCTCGGGGCTGCCAAGCGTCTTTCGGGCGCTGGTGGCGATCCGGTCGTTGAGTTGCAGACCAATTTCGGTGGCGGCAAGACACACTCGATGCTGGCGCTCTACCACATGGTTAGCGGCACGCCGGTTGGCGATTTGCCGGGGCTTGACCAGCTGTTGTCACGCAACGGCCTGACCGTGCCGGGGAAGATTAACCGCGCAGTGCTCGTGGGCACGTCGCGCGGACCGCAGGACGTCATCAACCTCGAAGGCGGCAGGAAGATTCGCACCACATGGGGCGAATTGGCTTGGCAACTCGGCGGTGAAGAACTGTTTGAGATGGTGGCTGAGAACGATGCCCGCGGCATCGCGCCGGGGTCAAATCTCCTCGAAGCCATCTTCAAGAAGTGCTCGCCGTGTCTGATCCTGATCGACGAATGGGTCGCTTACCTTCGGCAGATCTATAAGGTTGAGGGTCTGCCTTCGGGCTCGTTCGACGCGAACCTGTCCTTTGTTCAGGCCTTGACCGAAGCGGTCAAGGCCTGCCCCGGCACGCTGCTCGTCGCTTCGCTGCCTGCTTCACAGATCGAAGTTGGCGGTGAAGGGGGGCACGAAGCTCTGGCTCGCCTCAAGCAGACCTTCAGCCGCGTCGAGTCGTCATGGCGTCCGGCTTCGCAGGAGGAAAGCTATGAGATCGTCCGCCGCCGACTTTTCAAGGAAATCCCCGGCGACAAATTCCATCATCGCGACAACACGCTGAAGCAGTACGCCAAGCTCTATCGGGAAAATGCCAACGACTTCCCGCAGGGATGCTCCGACGAGGACTATCGGCGAAAGCTGGAGAAGGCCTATCCGATTCACCCCGAGCTGTTTGACCAGCTCTATACGAGCTGGGGCTCGCTGGAAAAGTTCCAGCGTACCCGTGGCGTCCTACGCCTTATGGCCCAAGTCATCCATGAGCTTTGGATGGGTAATGATCCGTCGGTCATGATTATGCCCGGCAGCGTGGCCATCAGCTCTGCGCGCGTGGAGCCGGAGCTGCTTCACTATCTGGACACCAGCTGGCAGTCGATCATCGCGGGCGATGTCGATGGCATTACGTCGACACCGTACAAGGTCGACCAGTCCGCGCCGAACCTGAACCGGTATTCAGCTACGCGCCGTGTGGCGCGTGCCGTGTTCATGGGGACAGCGCCGACGCACGGCCAGGAGAACAAGGGACTCGACGACAAGCAAATCAATTTGGGTGTGGTTCAACCGGGAGAACGTCCGGCGATTTTTGGTGACGCTCTCCGGCGCCTGACCAATCAGGCGAAGTTCATGCACAGCGACCTTGGCCGCTACTGGTACTCGATGTCGGCCAGCCTCAACCGGATAGCTGCCGATCGCGCAGGCCAGTTCGAAGAAGCGCTCGTGCTGATGGAAATCGACAAAGCTCTTGTCGCCTACGTGAACGGGCTTGGGGACCGCGGGCTTTTTGACGCTATCCAGATTGCACCGGGAAGCTCTTCTGACGTTCCCGACGAGCGCGGCGGTGTTCGCGCCGTCGTTCTTGGTGTTGCCCACTCCCATACCGGGCGAGACGGTTCGGATGCCCACACGGAGGCTAAGGATATCTTAATGCAGCGCGGCAGCACGCCGCGCGTCTATCGGAATATGCTTGTGTTCCTTGCGGCAGAGCAGCGCCAGTTGGACAATCTCAAATCGGCCATGCGGTCAGCCCTCGCATGGGCGGAGATTGTGAAGCAGACTGATCGTCTCAACCTGACACAAAGCGACGAAGCCTTGGCTAAGTCGAAGGTCGCCGAGGCGAATGAAACCCTTAGAACACGCATGAAGGAAGCGTGGTGCTACCTGCTTTATCCTGTTCAGGACAGTGCGCAGGCCGATCTGACATGGACCTCTGCCAAGATACCGGCACAGGATGGACTGCTGGCTCGCGCAAGCAAGAAGCTGGTCAGCGACGAAGGCTTGTTCCCGGAGTTCGGCCCTGCGCGCCTGGACCGCGAACTTCAGAAATACATCTGGCAGGACAAGTTGCATCTCTCTCTGAAAGACCTGGCGGAGTATCTTAACCGCTACACCTACCTGCCGCGGTTCCAAAATCAGCAGGTCCTGGTGAAGGCGGTTCAAGCGGCAATTTCGGGGATGCTGCCGGGACCATTTGCGTATGCCGAACGATGGGACGAGGCAACGCAGACCTATCATGGGCTTGCTATCGAAAAGGCCGGGAACGTGCCTGTCGTGATTGATAGCGACAGCGTCATCATCAAGCCCGAGGTTGCCCTTAGTAAGCTTGTTGTCCCGAAGCCCGCCATGCCGGCTGGGAACGATGGCAATACAGACAGCCAGACGAGCGAGCCATCGACTGGCGGCGCGACAGGCGGTTCGGATGGGCCAACAGCTCCGACTCCAGAAAAGCTGCCGACTAGGTTCATTGGTACGGTGATGATTTCACCGGAACGCCCGGCACGAGAGATCCACCAGATCGTAGAGGCCATCGTCGAGCAGTTGACGACGATGCCCGGCAGTGACGTGTCCTTGAAGCTGGAGATTGATGCCGAGATTCCCGGAGGTCTGGACCGCGCAAAGGTCCGCACCCTCTTGGAGAATGCAACGACTCTGGGCTTCATCGACAAGGCCGTCAGTTAGGATCGCCATGTCGAAACCCTGGTCCGAAGTCCACCAGGCAGCAAAGTGCGTCTTCAGTACGCTCAACGTGACGATGTCCAAGAATGCCGACGCCGATCCTGTCACGCATGGCGCAGTGGTCGAGTTCGTTCCGGACGGCCCGCCCCGCAAGCATCACTTCGTGGAGGTGGAGCCCATCCCCATGAGAATGCGGGTCGGCCTTGTCACCCGTCACGGTGACGGACGCGGATGGCAAGGTGATAGAGCCGAAGCCCGCGCCCTCCCGCGCGCAGGAGTGGATGCGTGCGGCGGCACTGGCGCAAGATATCGGCGCGGCGCTGCGCTACCTGGAAGGCAAGCCGGGCTGGGTTGAGCTCTACAAAGCCTACGAGGCTGTTCGCCGGATGCCGAACGGCGGTATCTCGAACAGCGAGATTAGCCGGTTCACCCAGACTGCCAATACGGAAGACAGGCATCATCCCAATGACAAGACGAAGCCTCACGGCCGTCCGATGGAATTGTGGGAGACGCGGGCGCTGATAACTCAGTGGGTTTCGGCGGCTATAGAGGACTTGCTGGCAAAGAACCCGCTGCCGCCTGCCGCGGGCTCCTAGCAAGGGCGTCGCTTTAAAGGGCGCTGCTTTGAACAGTAGCAGTGCCAGTCGAAATCAGAACCGCAAATGAGAGCAATTCAGAAGCGATTTCGCTACCAACTTGTCAGAGTATATTGATGGAAAAGCTTGATTACATAACACGCCAGAATATCCGGTACTCCCAGTTTCATGAGGTGCGGAACCTGTTTTTTGAAAGCCTGAGTGCGGCTGAACAGCATTGGTTTTTCGTTCAGGGGCATGATGCCTATGTCCACGAACTTTATGTCCCCGCGCTCTCATCGCTTCTCAACGGAATTGAGGCAAGTCTTCGCGTCACGCTTCATCTCATCAACAAGGAAGCCGACCAGGATATTCGGGACCTGTCTCCCTATCGCGTATTAAGCAACAATCTCATATTCCAGGCGGAGGCGGCGGGGATGCCAGTGAAATACCTCGCCTTCAACGATGAAAAAGACTTCTTCGCAAATCTCAAATCGGAAAAGCCCAACCGGGTCGATGTCGGCATCGTGCGACTGCGAAATAACATCTGCCATGGCAATGTCATGGACTTTGTAAATGTCGAACTGGGGCCGGACAATGCATTCTTTTCGCCTGAACTTCTGAGGCCGGTAACAGAGAGAGTTTTAGCCATTTGCGCGGACTGGTGCGAGGCACTGGGTCCATTTCGGAACGCCCATGGCCTAAGCTATTTTGAGCGAAAGCCAGCTTCAAAATGACAGTCCCGTTCTCACCTCGTGCATTTCTTCGCGACCGCCAGGCGCTGCTGGTTCACTTCTCAACCGTCATGGCCCGACGGCCCGAGCTGACCTTCCCCGATGATCTTCGCCAAGCCGCGACATTGCAGGGGGTGCCGTTGGCGTTCTCAACAATCCAGATAGGCGACACAAATCCCCATGGCAGTGGCCGCGGCGGGGCTGAGGGCAGCGTTGGCATGCTTGTGGATATTGGTCCAGGAACAATCATCCAGTCGGTTTCCCATCAGGATAGCGGCAGCAACGAACAGGGCTCGCTTGGGTTTGAACCGAGTGAGGAGAACTGCGCCAGCAGTATCGACCAACGCGTAACCAGCAATGAATGGCACGTTCAGGACTATCTGCCGGTAGGGCTGTTCATCCTGCCGCCGATTTTCGTGCGCAGGGTGGTCGACATCGGAGGCGCGCCGACGCCAGTAGAGGTACTCTTGCAAGTTCCCGAAACGGTTGAACCTTTCCCTGGCGTTCGGGTATTCACCACCAACGCAGAGAAGTTTCTTGAGCTTGACCGCCCTTCAGGTGAATGGCTCGCTGTCAGTTATGACGAGATCATCCCAAACGCTGATGATGCATGTCTCAAGATTTAAATAACAAAAGCAATCACATACGAGTGCCCAGTTTCGTCTCGTCCGGCGTGCCAATTTTCATACCCCTTCAGAACAAAACTGGGGACCGGCAGCTTCTCACCTGAACCATGGCTGACTGGCTGCAAATGGGCTGCGTAGCCATTGTCGTTTGGGACTTAGACGGGTTCTTCCTCAATTTCTGTGGTTAGCAGAGTGTTAGCGCCTCGACTGCCATGCGTTTCGCCAGCGTTTTGCGCCGGGATGTTGCTGCCGTAAAAAATGCAATCGAACTCACGTGGAGCAACGGTCAAGCCGAAGGGCAGATCAACCGCCTCAAGATGCTGAAGCGAGCAATGTACGGTCGCGCCGGCCCCGAACTGGCGAGATTGCTGACGCGGAATCACAGAAATTGAGGATGAACCCAATTAAGTGCAAAGCGACAGTGCCGCTGATGAAGCTGATGTTGAGGGATTTCTGGCGTTTTCATTAAGTGTCCAGAACCGACAAAAGGCGCGAGCGGGGCAGGCACCACGCCGGTTGCACAACACATATCGGTTGACGCAGCAGGCGTGGCTGATGGATGTCGCCGGTTTCATCGCCGTCGTCCGGTCGCGGCAGGATCCATGAGCACCTCCAGGTGCCCATGAAACCGGGCGCTTTCGACAGAGCCGTACGACGCTCCTGCTCCGGCTGGCCGCCCGGCAAACGGAACGGGACATACGGGGCCAGTCGGTCCCGCTTCTCTGGCGACCGCTATGCTGAAGCTCATGCGGCTGGCCTGTTCCCGCCTGTCCCGTGTCGAGAACTCCCGAAATCCCGCCAGAGGCGGCGCCATGCTGATTTCTCCGGTACTCTTCATTGCTCTTTTGTGGACCCGCCGGACGGCGGTTGAGACGACTGGTCATATTTCGACCGGTACCTGTCGTCAGGTGCCCGCCAGTTTGCCATGAAGTCCAGTGGGTCTGTGCTACCCATCATCTGGCGAGCGAGCCTCAGCCGTCCTTCCAGATGCTGGCGTAGAGCTTCATCGATCCCTTCCAGCCGTTGCTCGACATCGGAGAAGAAGCGTTCAACAACCATCGCCTTGCCCCAGCTCTCGATAATTTCTGCCAATTGTTGCTGGCTATCCTTGATCGCCTGGGCAACTTTGCGTTCATCCTCGCGCTGCTGGTAGCGTTCCCACTCCTCCTCCCGCTCTTTTTTCCTTCTGGCCTCAGCTTCATCTTCTGCTGTCATAAGGGTTTGGAGTTTGTCTCTTGACGCCCCTAACGCCTCGACAATTTTCGGAATTGCCTTGGTTAGCGGTTCCGCTTCCGTATCCTGCCAGGTCAGAGACCATTCAACGCCATTCTTCGGGGAATAGGCAATTATCCGGAAGCGCCCTGAAGGCATATCCTGCTCGGTTGTCCAGGAGTGCGTCAGCTGCCAGGCCTTCATCGACCGGACGAGCCTGCTGTCCTCACGATGGTAGTCGCCGTTTAGATACCGCATCGTCACCCGCTCGGTCATTTCAGTGATAGCGAGACCGATGGGCACTGTGTCGATGTAGAAAATCGTTGGCCTGTCTGGTCCCCAGATACTGCCGGAATTATATCGACCGTACTTTCGATCCTTCCGCTCAACCTCCTGCTCCTGAACAGGAATGCGTCGGTGGCCTTCTCCGGCCGGGGCGATGTGAACGCGATAGCCCTGCCTGTCCAGTGCGACGTAAAGGTCATTGGCGATCGATAGCGCTCGAAGCAGGGCGGCTTCTGATGAAACCACGTCCGGCAGAATTCGCTTGTAGGGCCGAAGGAACTCTCCGTCTTTTGCAGCGCGCGATTTCCTCAGATGCTCTTCGGCGCCAAAAAGTAGCGGGTGATGCTCGAGGCGGCGGGTCCTCACAACGGATCTCGTCTTTGGGCGTGTATTGGCTTCAGGCGCCTGCTGCTTCCACGGCTTCGGAGTCACCGGTATGATTTCGATGATCTCGTCTGAGCCATTAGGTAGCGCAGGCAGCTCTGCAGGAAGGCCAAGGGATTTGCGCGTCCAGTATCCCGATCCGGGATAGGGTATCTGATGTCGCCTGCACACGGCGGCCAATGCCGTGCCAGTGAGACCGAGTTCCGGGGCAAGCTTGCTCAGCGGCGCGTTGCATACCCGGCTGTAAAGTTCGCTACGTGTCAACTGCATAGGTAGGTCCGAATTTCCAACACGTCGATATTGCACCACAGTCACAAACTGGCGAACGATGAGAGCTGAAGATTTCGTCTGATCGCAGCGATGCCTGGCTCGATGTTCACGTCTTTCCCTCGTTCTCGAAGGAGAAGGTCATTGTCTCATTCAGTTTGCCAAGCGTACCATCCTTACGGAAGCGCTTACCGGAGACAACGAAGGTGACCTGAGTCTCGCCGGCGTAAAGCGAAACGGATTCCGCAGAAATCCGAACCAACTGGCCGTTTCTTTGCCAGGCAATGGTATCGCCCGGTTGGACACCAAGGATCGATCGCGCGAGGTTCGATCGTTCGGCTTCCAGTTGCTGCTCCCATTGCTCCAGATCTTCCTCGATCTGAAGGAAAGCCTCACGGGCCGCCTGAAAAGGTCTCTTCTCTCCGAACCAGATCCGGTCAGCCATAGCCAGAACGTCATTCGGAACTGATCTGTCCATTGCGTAGGCTGCATTGGTGATCATTTCATGGATCCTCTCGGCTTCAGCCAGTGCGTCCAGACGGGGTTTATAAGGCTTGATCGTTGCCTCGGAGATTGCAGTCGGCACCGTCGTGTCGTTGCTATCGAGAAATTCGATCGGCATGACGTCGCGCAGTAGGATCCTGCTCGTGGAAAGCCGTTCAGGCGGGTTTTCATCCCGCCACGAACGCCTGTTCCACTCCACCCACGCCATGTCCGACGAAATACATAGCCAACTGTCCAGGATGAAGCTGGCTTCCGGCGTGTAAATGTGATGTCCCGACCACGCATGATCCATGGCCGAAAGTGGCTGCACAACGTGACCAAGGTTCTGGCGGCGGACGATATCTGCCAGAGTTGCTATTCTTTTCTGAAGCTCGTGCGTCCACCTCACCAGAATGATTGGGCCGTTTGCGTGGAGCGAGTGCCGCCTGCCTTCCGTCTCAAAAACCAGTAATTGCGGCCGGGCAAGGGGCATAATGCGTTCGACCATTTTAGCAACCCTGGTCCTCACCGATGGGCTCCATTGTGCAGATACCTTGCCCGTCTCTGCCCACTTTTGCGCCTGCCCCTGAATAAGCAGCAGAACCTGAGCTGCAACGTCCTGGTTGAGCTGTGAGAGATGCTTCGCCCGATTTTCATTCCGTCCGGTATCGACACGAAGCTCCTTGAGAGCTGCTTCGAGGAACCTTGACTGCAAATCAGTGAAGTAGCCAGCGGTGCGGGCCTGTTGGGTGCTCCGGCGCCGCTCCTCAAGATCGTCGCGGAATGCGTTCAATGCGGGGCGCCGCGGCTTTTGACCGGCCTCGACCCGTGCCCAGTATCCGCGCGGAGGTTTCGGGACCTGTAGTTTCTGACAGAGTTTGCCGACAGCAACGTCCGATATACCCAGTTCGACGGCAATTTCGCTCATCGGCCGCTCCCAGACGAGTACGAACAGTTCTTCCCTCGAAAGTTTGCGATGCGTCATTCCGTCTGCCTCTTCGCTCAGCCGATGTGCAGGTATTTGGCATGAGGCAAAAGCGCATTTCACCCTTATTTCGCAGGGGAGGATCTCGCTCGTAATCCGATGCGGCCGGTTGGGGCACTTCGCCGCGCTGCCTTTTCCTGGGACCTGCCGCGAGGGTCCTATCCGTCCGTCACGAGACCAATGCAGGGCTTGTTCCGAGAATGTTCACGTTCTGGACCAAAATTATCGCATAATGTATCGAGTGGAATGCCTGGAACGGCAAAGGCTAGGCGCGGTTTTTGGCGGCGACAATTGCCTCTGCCTGAATCACACAGAGCTCGATTTCTTGTTTGGTCATGCCGTTGGCTGCATTGGCGAAGCGCTCGACCAAGGCGGCGAGATGAGCATCTTGCGCGGTGCTCACGGTCACGCCTAACAGCCAGTTGGGCGACGTCCCTAAAGCGTCGGAGATTCTCACAAGCGTTGCCAAGTCTGGCTCTCTACGCCCTGACGCGTAGTGCGCGTAGCGACGTTCATCGAGCCCTACCCGCCGAGCTGCTTCAGCGTTAGAAATGCCCAACTGTTGGGCTCGCTCCTGCAATCGTCTCGCGAGTGTGTCCATGGGAACAATTTGTTCCCTAGGGACACGAATATAGCCACGAACGATATGGAGTGTTATAAGAACAATATGTAGTGTTGATTGCAACGATGGACCCGGCCTGAGGAGGTGGAACCGCACATGGAACTACGTCAGCTTTCCTTCTTCGTTGCGGTGGCCGAGGAACTGCACTTCAATCGAGCGGCGGCGCGCATGTGCATCGCCCAGCCGGCATTGAGCGCGCACATCCAGGCGTTGGAGAAGGAGCTGGGGGTTCGGCTGCTGGATCGGTCGACGCGTCGGGTCGAGCTCACGCGGGCAGGGGAGGCGTTCTACGATCGGGCGGTCCGGATTATTGGTGATGTCGCGCTTTCGATCGATGTCGCGCGATCGGTGGCCGGCAAGGCGGCGCGGACGATCAAGATCGGGACCGTCTATCCGGCGACCATAGGAGTTCTGCCGGCGTTTCTATCGCGCATTGGTAGGAAATTCCCGGATGTCGCGCTGCATGTCACGAGCGGTTCCACCAGCGACATCATCCGTTCCATCGAGAACGGCCAGATCAATCTCGGCTTCATCCGTCCGGTTGAGAACATCGGATCCTTGCGCTTCTTCTCGATCGCGCATGAGCGCTATCTGCTGGCGGTCGAAAAGAGGAGCCCGCTGGCGCTTCGAAGCGAGATCGATATCGAGGATCTGAGGGAAGAGAAGATTATCGCCTTTTCCCGTCAGAACCTTTCCTTCTCGGAGCGCTACTTCTCCGAGATGTTCGAGACCCATGGTCTGACGGGCAACATCGCGTATAGCTGTGACGACACCTTTTCGCTGGTGTCGCTGGTTTCCGCGGGCCTCGGTATCGGCTTTGCTCCGGAATGGACGAAGGACTTGCCGAACCGTGGTTTCGAGCTTCGGCCCGTGCGCGGCGTTGATCTGAAGATCGGGCTTGGAGTTGCCTGGAACAAGGAAGACCCAACGGCGTCGCGGGACGACATCATCGACATTGCTCGGTCGCTGGCGCGACCGGGCAGGTGAGGGGAGGTAGGCGCTAAATTGCGACCGGCTGACGCCTTCCGCGGCAACGTGCTTCTAGGATAGCATCTCTAGGCCGTGTTTCCGGACGATCGAGAGCAGCTTCAATGCGGGGCCGCTCGGCCTCTTCGCACCGGTTTCCCACTTCTGTACTGTCGATTCACTGGTATTCAGATAGCGCGCGAAGACTGGCTGGCTGACATGGTTGTTCTCGCGCAGCGCCTTGATCTCACCCGGCGATAGCTCCTGCGGGATGGACAGGCAAGTCTCATCAAAGGTCTTCATGGTTTCTTTATCGATGGTGCCTGCCGCATACATGTCTTCGACAGCGCTATGGATCGCCTCAAAGGCATCGCTCTTGAACTTGCGCTTAGTCGTCATTGCAAATCTCCAGTAGGGCGCCGGTCCCGATTTCGGCGTCAAGCTCGGCCTGCGTCTTGCGCCGATAGATTTCGGCGAGCTTCCGGAAAGCCATGAGCTCGTCGTCATCGATGTTTGCGCGGTCCTTCTTCGCGAACAGATAGGCGAACACCCAGTACTCACCCGCTTTTGCCAGAACGATCGAACGGTGCATGTTATCGTTGAGCCGCTTCTTGAACACGCCGCCGCCGAGATCGTCAGCCTGTCCGCGTGCGACTTGCTCAATCGCCTTGCAAAGGGCTTTGTCGGAGATCCGCGCTTTCTTCGCTGCCTTAGAAAACCACGCCGTTTTGAAAGTCCGTTCTGACATCGCTTCATATAGCACTAGGTGCTACACCTATCAAGTTGTCGGGAAAGATTGCGGAGACTACGCTGCTTCCCATACCTGATTCAAAATCCTGGCAGCAAGCGCCGCCTTGTCTTGCGGCAAGAAGCGGCCGTAGTGGTTCGCAACCATCTCCGGCGTGTCCTGGATGGCATAGCTTGCCTGCTCGTAGGATCCGGTTTGTTTGAGGATATGCGTCGCTAGGACATCTCGGACGTTATGGGGACCATGCGGAAGCAAGCCCTTGATGGCGCCGCGACCGGTATACGGGTTGTAAATCCCATAGCGTTGGATCGCCGTTCGCCAAGCCTCGTAAAAGGTCGTCTGGTCGTAAGACGCATCCTTGGTCTTGGTTTTGACCGTCTTCACGAAAAGAGTGCCCGGATCTTCGGCGCCGGCGAGCAAGACGGCCCGATGACGCTCGATATACGCGTTCAGATGAGGATAGAGGTCCTGCAGGTTCGGAAGAACCAACCGGAACGGTTTCGAGCCGAAGAATGACGAGTTCGCATTTTTGAAGGCGTTGGAGGGGATCAGAACTTCCCAACCTCCATCTCGTTCGCTCCAGCGGATCTCACCACGCTTCATGTCTTCAAGACGGCGCTCCGACGTCGGGAAATGTCCCCGCGGGCAAACAAGCAATTGTCTGAGGTTCTTCTGGCGTAGCCCGAGATGGAGGCCAAGGCGCAGCATCAGGAAGGATCGAACGGCCTCGGCAGCGGGACGCGGATAGCGCTCTTCGTGCGGCATCCGCCTGATGATTTCGTCGGTGATCTTGCGATACTCGGCGAGCGGACTATCGGCCTCGAGCACGGACATGATCGGTTCGAAGGGATCGCGGTGAACGCGCGCGACACGCTGGATTTCCCTGGAACGTTGCGACGCATGCTTGAAGACGACGTCGCACGACGCACGCCAGTCCTTTTGAGCCGCAGCGATCTCCGCAGATGTCACCAGGCCGGGGATTGGTTTGGTGTTCTGGACGAGCTCCGGATGCTGCCACATCCAACCTGTCTCGGGCCGAACCATGCCGAGAAGCACGCTCAACATGTCCTCCTCCCATGTGGTGTAGAAGCCACGGCGCTTCTCTCGCCACTGCAGGTACCAATCCCAGATCCCTGGGAAGACAAGCAGGCCAAATGTCAGCTGGCTGAGCGGCACGCCATAGCCTTTGACAGCGCTCTTTGGTGAAGCTGCCAAGGCACCGAACATGAGGCCCAGATGCTCAATCTTCTGTGCAGCCGTCTCCTCTCCCCAGACCCCATTACGCTGGAACCCGAGCGTCGTCAGGGTCGCGGTCTTGAAGCGTACGAGGTTTGCCATCTCCATCGCGAGCCGGGGAGGGGCATCGACAACGCCAGCAAGCAGGTCCGGATCTTCGATCACCGCATGATCGGACGTTCCACCCCGATCGAAGTCGTTCGATGCGGGCCGCGACGAAAGCGAGCTTCCATAAGAGATACCAGGAAAGCGAATGGCATATCGCTGCCGGATCGCGGCTGCCTGGAAGCGTCGATAGTCAGTGGTGCCCGAGATGATCACGCGGCGTACCCAATCGATGATTTCTTCGCGCTTGCTGAAAGGCAGGCTATTGAAGTCATCAGGCAGGTGCCAGGCGAGCCGCCGCCGCTCGGCAGGACTTACGTCACTCTCGAACTCATGCCCGGATACTGATCGCGACTGATGCGGCAGCCGTTCTTTAAATATCCGGCGGGTAGCCGATAGCGTTTCTCAATGAGGGCGAGGATCTCGAAGCTGTCCGTCGATCTTGGGACGCGTGTTCCATTCGTCCAACTGAGCAGCGTCTTATTGTCGAAGGTCGGGTGGTCGCCGGCGACTGCCCGGTGAAGATGCCAGTACGTGTCACCGTGTCGGCGCAGGTGGTAGTTCAGCGCTTCTTGGAAATCTGACGGATTTTCAGTCCAGTCGAAGAGAGGAGCCGGATGTTCCTCGACGGCCCGCGGCGGGACACCGGGCTTTGCCCTCGGCTGCGTCGACGGTGTTGGTCGTGGTGCGCTCGGCGTATTGCCTTGCTTCACAATAGGTTCGCGGGTCGCGCTGCGGGCCCTTTCAATCTGTGGTGTCGGCGTGGGCCTGTCGTGCTCAACCGGTCGCTCCTGATCGATCCACCGGGTGATCGCTTCAAGCCCCGATTGCAGGCCCTTCTTGAGCGCGGGAGTCATCTCGTCTTCCAACCCGCAGGCGTCAGAAACGGATCGCCAGTCGATACGGCCCATCCGCATCGGCGGATGTTTGCGGTAAAGGATCAAGCTGGAGAGGTAGGGCTTTATGTTCTCCAGGGTCCGCCGGGAGACAAGCGGTGCGACGCGGACATCGCAGAAGTCGGAAATCTTACGCTGAAAATGAAATGAAGCAGATTGGGTTTTCATGAGATCCAGAATTCGTATCGCTGATCGGCACGGGTGCCGGGGCGTGGCCTGCTAAGGCCATGTGGTAAACGAACTATAAATTCGACCCAGAGATGCGTGTGAAATCGTATCTGGCGGTGCAGCAATTGCTCAGGAGGCTTGACGATCCGCACGTTCCGCCAGTGAAGTTGAATGTGAAACCGACGCTTGTCGCTAGGGAACCTACCAGTAACTCCATGCTGAAGGTGTGTGACAGGTCTCAAACAGATGAGATAATCGCGATGCGGAATGTCAAGGCCCAGCGTGCCGGGCACCAACGCCCGCAAGGGGATCTGGCTGGATTCGATTTAATCGGCCAGTAAAGGTAACTGGAAATATTAGTTGTCTTGGATATTGCCAAGCGCCGCTTCATCAGCGGCGCCCGAGACGTAGATAAAGCCAAGCCTATCTTCGCTTGACCTATGGTTTCTCACAAAGTGCTAAACTCGCCAGAGAGTTTTCGCGCGGCTTGCTCCCAAGTCAGACGAGGGGTCAATGCTCTTCGCAATTCGGCCGCACGCTCGAACGCCGACTCGCGATCGAACAGCGCTAAATCAACTTTTTGTGCCCATGCGCTCCTTGTATCAGCGTGGGAAAGGTGAACCGGCGCAATACATGACTCCACCAACTCCGAAGGTAGCCCGTCGTATTTGGCGGCGGCCCGAAGATATTCGGCTAAGCCACTTGCGTCTGAAATTATCACCGGGACACCGGCCGCGATCGCCTCAAGTCCCGTTAGGCCAAACCCCTCTGCCACCGAGGGCATCAAGATCAACGCGGCCTTAAGGTAGCCCTTGGCCAATTTCAAAGGGTCTGCGGTGAACGATCGAAGCTGCACAAATTGGGCATAGTCCGAGTAGTCGCCAATCTGTGAGAATTCTGCGTTTGCGTCCTCCGAGAACCCTCGCATTATGAGCACCGGTGGCCCCGGCGCTGTCCAACTTCGGCCGTGGCCAACGATCTTTATGACGTCGCACGCCAACAGGCCACCTTTTGCGACAGCATCCTCCATCCGTGCTGACATGACGCACATGTTGACACGCAAGCTGGTAGGATCCGGGTTGAGCGCTAGGAGATCCGAGTTTAGCCCAGGCATTAGAACACAGACCCGCGGAGGGTCAACTGCTTCTGCAATAAAACGGGCCTCAATCCGCGGGCCAACGGCCACAACGAGATCGGATGCGCTGGCAAGGTCTAACTGGTCCTGGAGCTTGGTTTCGCCCCTTAGAACGTTAAGTGGTCGATCAGACCGCGGACGTTTCAAGCCTTCATTCTCCTGCGGAATGGTGTGCAGGAAGTGAACGTACTTCGCTTGGAAACGCTTCGCGAGCGCTCTCGCAAAACGGCCAGTGATATGATCGTGCCCAAGGACCAGCTCAGGCGATCCTCCGATATCGGAGGGTTGGCACAGGAGCGCTCGGTCCATGCCTGCAATACCAACCGACTCGGGGCACCCAACCAAGGTGACCTTAACACTTCTCGCGTCGTTCACGTCGGACTCGGATGCATTCGGAACCAGGCAGATAACGGTGTGCCCCAAGGCCGCCAAAGCCTTGCAAAGCTCACGATTGAGAGTTGATATGCCCCCGTGATGAGACAACCATTCTGTCGCCACAGCTAGTATGGTCTTCCGCTCCGCTTGCGGAAGTGGGCCTGGCTTGCTGGCTTTGGGCGTGGGAACATCAGTGTCTAGGCTAATGTCTGCCAAGTGGTCTGAGCCAGCATGCTTCGGAGGGGGAGGTGGTTCTTTCGATACTGGTGCGAGCCCCATACTCGAGATGCGGGCGAGAATATCTGCTGGATCCTCGAGCCGAACGTGGTTGGCACGCACGTTTCGTCGCGCCTGCTCGATTGACCATTGCAAGGCTTCTCGGCCAACTCGTGTGGTCTGCTTGATGCGGTGCAGTTGTTCAAGCGAGACATTTGTTCCACGCGACACGAGGTTACTGAGCAGGCCACTGCGGAGCTGGTCGACAAAATCTGGCGCGCGCAAAATACGCGCTCCTGTTTCATAGGGAGCACGCTCTGGAAGAAGAGCGACTAGATCGATATAAGCTTGGGCGAGAGCGTATTCGGAAAGCTCATCGATCTTCGGCGAACGATCATAAGCCACCTGTTCTGCGAACTTCGTCCATACGGTCCTAGCGAGGCCGGCGTCCTTCTCTCGTAATTCCAGGAGCTTCAGCCAGATTTCCTGCGGTTCGCGAAACAGCAGCTCGACAGTGGCCTCCGCGATCGTGTCCGCATCGGGCCGCTCCAGCAGCTCGCTACTCTGGTCATTTTCCAGCGCAGTAATTACATCCGCCCTGGCTTGAGGGTCACCGTTGCGGGCGAGGTAACTTAGTATCGAACGACAATTACCTTCGCGCTTGAAACCTGGCGATTGGTCGAGTTCACGCAAAACGCCCGCCATGCGGGTATCTAGCGGCCACTCAAGCAGGTCTAACAGACGAGTTGTGATACCTCTCGAGCCGCTACCAGTGGCAATTTGTTTAACCGCGCGCACAACCGCTTCCGGCGCTCTTAGATATGCGTCCTTAACGAGATGGCGCTGCGCGTGATCTTCGTAGAAATCATTACCAGTGAAGCCAACCGTTGCTGCAGCCCAAGTAGACCAGGTCTGGTCGCTCAATTGAGCGTAGGTCTCAGGATCATGCTCCAAAAGAAGCCTGAGGGCTCGGACGCCAGCATTCGCCGGTCGATGGCTCGTGCTCGTGCCAAGCCAGCTCGTGTCAGCCAGGGGCGCCTTCAGCAGATACTCCAAGGCGGTTCGTGTAATTCTTTGGTGCAGGCTGGCATCAAGTGCTGACCAGCCGGGCGTTTTAGTAATGTCCGATACGAACTCAAATTGTTGATCGTAGCTCCCTGTTTGCTCGTAGAAGAGCTGCAGATTGAGGTGCCACCAAAGTTGTGCATCACCTTCTTCAATTCGGAGGAGAAGACTTTCGATCCCGTCTCGCCAAGTGGCTGCTGCCACTTCTGCTGATGCGCTTAGCCGCGCTGCATCGCGCTCCCTTTCAAATCTGCGCCGCATGAAGTCATACGCTGGAGAACCCAGCTCGACTGAGTAATGCTGCGTCAGCGTGTCCTGCAAAATCGGAATTTCTGAAGCGATGTTCCAAACGTCGCTGAGCGTATCGATCGGAAGCTGTACGGCGAGTTCTACGACTATGCGAGATAATGCCGCGCGCAGAGCATCGTCGCGGACGAGGGTAAGTTTCTTGAGATATTCGCCGAGATCATCTGTTACAATGAGGTCTGGGAGGGTTTGTAGCATGAGTATCACGCTGCGGAGCGGGTCTTGGCTACGCTGAAGGATCTTCTCCGCCACAGCTGCACGCGCCACGGATTTCTTCGGCCAATGTCCGGCTTTTTCACTCCGCTCGACGATGAAGCCCGCTAAGCTGCGATCCGCATCGACAACGAGTGCGGCAACCGCATCGGCTACCTCAGGTGCTTCCACCTCGTTGGACGCAGCCCAAAACAATCGTGCGACGACGTTCTCGAGATAGCTTCCTTTGTCTCCATCGACATCAAGGCGTAGCTGCAACCATTCAACTGTCTCGAGAGCTTGCGCCACCGTTAGCTCTGGCGCCTTGAACCGCGATAGAAACAGTTGATATGGCCCAATCAGATTGCTCCGCTTTGGAGTCGTCAAAGACGAAAGCAACTGGCTAAACGAGAGAGCGCCGGGCCATGCGATCTGCAAAATGGTGCCGCGGAGGCGATCATCGGTATCGCTCGTGAGATCAGAAAAAAGGATTGGAGCTAAAAGTCCGCCGGCTTCCGGGCCAGCGATCGTCCGGATAGCTCGCGCCGAGATTGTCCGAAGGATCCCGTCGACGCCAGGAGCGGCAGCCACCTTAAGAATCGCGGGAATGAAAGATTTTTTACCGGACTCTGCAGCAAGGTCGATTGCTGCCCTCCTTTGGAACAGCGGGGTATTATCGCTCAAGATCCGAGGAAGTAGCTGCTCCTCCAAGTCGTCATGATCAAGTCGGCCAAGGAGCGGGATTATCTCGTTGTATCGATCAACAAGCTCCTCTTCGGCGAAACGGTCAAGTAAAGCCCCGATAACCCGGGCACGATCGGTGGGTTCGAGGGCCAAAGCCTGCGATTGAATCAGCACATCAGGTTGCCTGTCGAGTAGCGCGTTGAAAACGCCGGGAACCATCACGGCAGTCCATCCCGCGACCTCTGAGAGGTGAAGTGCGACACCACCTGGGCCGCCAACCTCAGGCACGATCAGCAGCGAGAGAATTTCCTCTACAGATAGCTGACGGTCGGCCAGATAACGTGCCGCTAGAAAGTCGCTGAATATCCGGTGCGACCACTCGAAAACCTTTGGCGAAACCTCAACAAAGAGGGGTGACTGCAGGCACAAAGAGAATAGGTTTGGTGTCGCGATTATCGGCCCGTCTGCGGTTGGCTCGAGACCTCCGGCTATCCTCGAAACAGAGAGGGCGTCGATTTCGGAAGAGCCAACTGTGGTCGTGAGCCTGCGCGTGTCCGAGAAAGTGCAAGCAGCCGCCAGCCGGGCGGCCATCGCCACTTTAATCTGGATTGACGAGCCTTCTATAGACTCAAGGGATGCGACAATTGCGGAGTTGATCAGATCAATTTGTCTGCTGGGCGAGGAAGTCCCTGTGCGATATTGCTCCAGTAAAATTGCTAGCAGGATTGGTCGACCCGCGACCGCACGCATTTTTTTATCCGATAGGTGAGCCTTCAGGATCGATCTGCTTTCCGCCGACAAGTCGGAATGTTCGACAGCTGCTTGTATTTGCATGTCGGTCAAAGGTAGAAGCGACAGCCGTTTGAACGCGTGTGGCGGCCATCGATCTTCGACCATTTGATCTAACAGGTCTGTCCACGCTGCAGGTCGGCTTGTGAAGGCGACTTTGAGACTGCCGAGCTTCTTGTTGAGTGCGAAGAGGCGATCAAGAAAGTCCTCGAGGACGCGTTTCGGATCGAGCCCGCCACCTAGTTCATCGATTCCATCGATCAGGATATGCCACTCCCGATCTTCATCGATCCAACCCCGCGCGTGATCGGACAAAAGCAGGGTATCGAGGGTGTCGGGGAAGCTTTGGCCGAGAACTGAGATCAAATCGACTTGACGACCTTGATCGCGGAGTGATCGTGCCAGCGCATCTAACTCCCACGACTTTCCCATGCCTGGTTCGCTCAGGAGAACTAGGCAAGGGGTGTCCGCAATATCGAGCAGCGCTACCGGATCAGACTCGTTTTCTGCGTCTTCGCGCGAGGCGCTCCTATCGACCTCACGATTGGAGGTAATTGGAATCCATTCGCGGTTGCAGAGGAAATCTGTACGTTCGCCGATATTCACCAATTTCAAACACCTCAAGGAAATAGCTAGACCATAGTAGTCATCTATCCGCTTGATACAACGTGTCTTTTCATTTCCGGCGAAGTGGCGGGGCAGACATAATTAGTGCGCGACCAGGTTGCGCTAAACACAGCGCATTCCATCCCACGAGAGGTCTCACGCTTCGGTACAGGGCGAAGAGATGTCGATCCCAAAGATACGCGAAAGCAGGATTAAACGGTTGACGTTTCGTCCACCGTGTTGCTCTTTGAGCTCTGACTTCTCTCGGAAGCAACAGCACATTATTTTTGGAAAAAAGTTCCATAAGTCTCGTAGGCTGAGGAACGATGCGCCTGAAAGAAATGGCCGAGGTTTCAGACACCTATCCATCAGATGAGTAAGTCGATGGTTCGATTCCGTTCAAGGCGAGGGATTGGTGCTGGCCCCGATCGTTTCGGCAGGTTGGGAATGAGACGCTCGCCAGCTATTCGACGGCAGTTGCGCCAGGAGCGCTTACCGCCAATCGAATCCCTTAATCCCGCGTCCGGGCTAAACCATTTCGGTTTCAGCCTCTTTCTCTTGTCGGCCCCCCCATTCCCCATTCTCGCTGACCGACTTGGCGATCTGGGGGCGGGGAATCACAAGAGAGTTACCGGCGATGAGAAATGAGAACTCTGTCTGGCCGATGGAGACACTCACATCACCGTAATGGACCTCTCGATGATGATTGGCGCAAAGCGTCACGATATTGGACGCCGAGAGCGAGCCGACCTGCTGGAATGAGACTGGCATAACGTGATGCGCCTCGACATAAGGTTCACCGTTCTTCTTTCTGAATCCCAACGACTCCTGGCCTAGCGCCTGGCATATCTGACAATGGAAGCCGTTGAGGCGCTTTACCTTTTGCCCTATGGGCCCGCGTTCGATCCCTTTACTGACGCGGGTTTTGGCCTCGGGGCTGGCATTGATGAACTTGCGCTCAAGCTCCGCCAGTCCATCCATGTCGCTTGGCTCCCCTGTGCTTCCGTCTGCGACGGCCCCAACATCTTCGTCAGAGGACGCGGAGGCGTCGTTCGGACTGTCATCATGGCGCTGCAATGCTGGGATTTGACTATCTGACGCTTCGATGAGCCCGGCGCCACCGCCTGGAGTCTCGATTTCTTGAAGGATGGCTTCCACGGCCGCCGTCAATTTACCCGGTGCGTCTGCGTATTCATCCCAGATCTCGGCTTCTAGCTTGCTGCCGGAAGGAAGTCCGACGCCATGGTATTCGGGATCTACACGACGAAAATTCAGCATCTTCATCGAAACGCCATTCGCGTTCCTGAACGTCGCGGCGCCGCTCATCTTCCGCAGGGCTGCAAGCTTCAGCAACCTCTGAGATAGCTTGACGACCTCGGGGTGCTCGTCCGGATAGCTCGTCCCCCGAAGCTGAAGATAAAGGTTGAGGCCAAGTATATGTTCTTCGCGTGTCCAGTTCGGGTTATGAGGTGTCGGGCCCTTTAGCCCCTCATCCGGAGGCGCGCTCTCGCTCGGGCCGCGTTCCAATCCTTCCGCCCAGGCTTTGACCGATGCCTGGTTGTCCCGCAGCTCGGCCTTCCACAAGAGATGGGCTTGGCCGCCCAGCGTGTGCGTGACGGATGCCAGACGCTCGAAATCATGCCGCCGCCAGTGGAACGACCGCGCGGCTTGCTGCATTGCCTGAAGTGGGAACGGCCAAGATCGGACTTCCTGTCGCCAGGCCTCGGTGAAAGGCGCCGTCGCCGTCAGGCTCAGCGGCGGCAGCTCAGAGCGATAGCACGCGAAGTCTAAGCGTGACTGGATGTTGCCGTATACCCGGCCATGCCTGGCCATATCGGTCATCCCAAGCGCGCGAGCCGCGGCCAGATTAGGGAACGGCGTGATGATGCCACCGTTTTCGGCAGCCCTGTCGGCGAGCCAATCGAGAAGCTCCTCGGTACGGATCTGCGCGGGTATCGATCTGCGCGCCGGCGGCTTCTCGGACCGATTGGGCAGGCCGAGCGTGCGCCTCGCGTACCAAAGAGCGCGCGGCGAAAACTCCTCTGGGTGGTCGATGATGATCTGTTCGTAGGAGAGGTCGTCCAGATCTTCGTCGCGCAGTGTCTCGAAACCCTGCGTCGGCTTCGACTTGGAAACGGCAGTTTCAGCCGACTCAATCAAGCCCCGGTTACGCAGTTGTTTGAGGGTGCGGCCAGCGTCGCTTCCCTTACGCCGCTTGATAGCCAGATACTCGCTCACGGCCCAAACGATCTTTTCCTCGGCCGGTGTCAGTTCACTTAGATCGAGATTTGTTCGCTGGGCTATCATAGCGCGAGCTATATGTTCGGCTCGTTCCTTGAATGCAGCCGTAATTTCATTGTCGAAGATGACGCGCTTGCGCACGTTTTTCTCTAGCTGTGCCAGCGCCTTAAAGTCCTTGACGGTCCTCAGGGCACGATTGATCTGTTCATCCATGTCGAATCCCCAGCGACAATTTGTAGGGGATTCGGCTAGCTTTTCAACCTACCTTACCGGCGCCGTGGTGTCGGGCCAAGCCTTCACCAGACGCGCTTCGAACGCTTGTTGGTAGTCAGCGCCTGTTCTTGGACAGCCTTGTTGCGAGGATGTTCATGTTATGGGCTAAGAAGATCGCAAATTTATCGACTGGAAATGACGCGAAGGCGCCTGGAGCACCCGGTTTTCGCCGTCGTGGAGATTCCTACTGGAAGATCATCCGCGCACTCTGGCATGTATAAAGACGCCAGGGAACGGAGAAGTTACTGCCAGGAGTTGGATTCGCCTCTCGGGCTATAGCGGTTGGTGCCATTTCCAAAGAAATCTGTCTCATTACTCTTACAACGTAATATCAGATCATTCGCATGTGACCGCCACGCTGAAGGCAGCCGCACGTTCTGCAAGGTCCGGCGCTTCTAACTTGGTCTCATTCGATGCTGCTGCCGGAGAGATACCGTACGACAGCAGGAAAGCGTAAAGGCTTGATCCGCGCAGGGCGAAATTGACGTTCTGAGGAATATCGCCGGTTGCGGCAAGGGCAGCTACGGCGTCGAGTTTTGACGTCACGACTCCAATGACGTTTCCGTAGATATCGAGTAGCGGGCCACCACTGTTGCCTGGTTGGACGGGAGCCGATATCTGAATGAAACGGGTATCGTTGCCAAGGCCAGCTAACGCCGTGACATTCCCGAGGGTGAAGTTGCCTCCGCTGGCCAAAACATGGGAAAGTGGGTAGCCGAAGACCGCGACAACCTCTCCTAATCGTGTCTCCACCCGCACCGGCGCAAATGCCCCCTTACCGATCTCTACGCGGAGCAAAGCAAGATCGTTTGTAGGGTCCACTGCCACTATGCTTGCGGGCTGCTGCAATTGACCGGGGCGTCGAGCATCGATCGCGCGGCAGTCTTTGATCACGTGGTGATTGGTAACGAAATGACCCTGATCTGAGACGAAAAATCCTGTTCCGGCACTTGAAACGCGCTTCGGAGCAGTCGCTGCGGCTGTGGTATCGTCGGAGGAGGATGCTTGCTCAGACGGTTTTGATGCTTCTTTCGCTGTTGCCGTTTGCGGACCTAGATATCCATTTCGCGAAAGATGCTCACGCAACGCCTCCGGGAAGTTTACCTCGCGCTTGGTTTCCTCTGGACATACTCCTTCGACCAGAGGGCCGTCACATACCGCCAATGGCCAGTCGCTTGAGCGGTCGTAATTTTCCAAGACAACGGTCCAGCCTTGGTCTGCTTCGCCCAGTACCGACTTCAATGCCAGCCACGCGCCTAGGAAACCGTTTTTACGCCAGAGTTCTGGATCTAACTTTGCGCGGTATTCCCATCCGAAGAGTTCGCGGCGGTAGTACCGGCGGAAGTCAGGATTCCAACGCACATCAATCAAGCGGGTCCCGTCAAGTTTCGCTATCGTCACGGGGGCCGACGAGAATACGTACGGGGCGAAGGCATAAAGAAAGGAATTGTCGACGTTAAGCAGTTCGACGTTGCCATCGCCATCAACATCCTCCAGCTGGTATCCTCCACCGTCGAGGGTCGCCCCCTCAACGCTTCTCCAGCTAGCACCATTGTTCGTAAGTATTTTTGAAACGGTGCAGCAATGTGCTCCATTCCAATAGGAGGAAAAGATGATCTGTGGTTCGACCGCCGACCGGTCGAGCCAAGCGATCCGTACCTCAGAATTCATGCTGTCCGCAGAAAGCTCGGCGCCCTTCAGAACTTCCTTCGAGAGCACCTGTCCAGCTTTGCGAAGTGTGATCGTGGGATACCGAACATCGCCCTCGGCAACACTAGATGCTTCGATCTCCATGCCCCCGGCTTCAAAAATCAAGGGCTGGCCACCCTTGTAGGACCATGTCTGTATGGCAGGAGCTTCTGGCGAACTCCAGGCTGTTCGGATGAAGCTCCGTCCGTTGCTAAGAAACAAGTCCTCGGGCAAGCCTCCATCGCTCCATAGCTTTTGGCGCGCTGCTTTGGCTCCCTGTGGGATTAACACCGGTCCCGCGATTACAGCAAGCCAACCGTTCGCCGACTCTGCCACGCGAACATCATCAAAACGGTGCCTGTAAAGGTTCGCAATGCCGATGGCGTTGTCGAGGTCTCGTGTACTCGCTATTACAGCCCATCGGTCGCCGCCCGTCCGAAGTAGATCTGCATGGGCGGCGGTAGCCAGTGCCCCTGATATCATAAGTGCCGCAAGCAATCTGAACATGTAATACGCCCCAACGTTCGTGGAGCATTCAATCTGTTTGCGCTGAGGTCAAGAGTTAGCTGGCGTCGCTATGAGAGTATTTACAGTCGGCGTTGGTTAATGGGGGCGCTTGGCAAGCGGTTCCCGTTGTGTGCTGCGCATCAACGTCGCTCTGGCGGACGCTCAGGTGCCCGAGCGGGCCTTCCAGGTAGTAGTAAAGTCGAGTGCCGCCATCATCTGAAAACTATTACACCACTGAATGCCGAGGTCGTTGCAGACGTCTGGGATCCGCCTGTTTGCTCGTCTACAACTCGGTTTGGATGCCTCGACTGTCACGACAGTACGATTTCCTTGTTCCGCCCGCGCGTAGGCGATGAGGAAGGGATCTCGGCCCACCAAGGATCTTGCATTGTTCTGCATGAGCCGGCAGCCGGTGGTCGATGGCAGCTCTCAAAAAACGTTTGTTCTTAAACCGTCAAACCGAAACCTGAACGCGGCCGGTTTTTATGGCGCAGCTCCCTGGTGCGGGGGGCGGCACTTAGGAATTCGGCTGCAATGCAACGTTCCTAGGCGCGAGAGAAACGGGCTAACAATTTCATACCTATTTTAGCACCCTCTTGCGCACGTGTGTTGAGTGTGTATGCTCAACTCATAGTTATTGGGGGATGATATGTTCGGGTTGCTAAAACTTGCGCTCGGTGCGCTTTCTTTCCTTGTCATAATAGTTGGCATCTCTTCGGCCGAAGAGTTCAATATTAATACCGCCAATTGTTCGCTCGAACGCTCTTTTGCGAATGAGGTTGGCAAGCGTCTTGACTCGGATGTCCTCAAGAAGTTTCATGCTATTTTGATGGACAACGAGCTGTCTGGCGGATGTGGTGCGCTGCAGTTTACAGATGCTAAGATGGACAGTCACACGAACGGTTTTAGCTTCGGTCTGTCTCAGTTCGACCTCGCAACACGTTCTGCGAGCCTCGACGTTCTAAAAACGATTGTACATTGCGCACGGGATGAGGGAATAAGAAAAATATCGGCAAACGATATCGCCTTTTTGGAAAGGCATGGACGCACACCCACCTTCAAATTAAAGAACGACGCAGAAACATGGAGGCGGTTCGCGACGCTTCGCGGGCCGATCGAGGAAACGCTCAGAAGCCAGTGTGGACGAGCCTCTATTGCCAATTCCTATATTGCGGAAATGAAGGCTTTCGAGCGAAGGGTCGAGCCACTATGGACAGCGGTCTTAAGGAGCAATCCAGAACAAAAAAAAGCCGAGCTGTTCTATAAACTTTATGCGCTTGATCTACTAAACGTCCTTGGCGGGGCCGATGGATTCAAAAAGGTTGTAGCCGGCGAAGCGCCATTTGCCTGTTTCAAACTCTGCGCACAGAAGATAACCGAGCTGTACAAGCTTGATGGGCCTGTTAGCGTTAGCGATTTTATCCGCTATCCTTTCCAAGCTACGTGTTACGGTTTCGTACCAGCCCAGACACGCCAGCAGGACGCGCTTCGGCGCCTCAACCGTGTTCTCGCGGAAGTCGACTTAGCGTCGCTGCCCTTGGATGAAGACGATATACAGTACCTCAAAACGGATTTCGCGGTGATCCTAGCACGGAACTCCGCTAGATTTCCAAACTCGGTAACAGGCAATCTTAAAATGCTCACCGAGCGAGCGACAAGCGGGACGATGATTAGCGCCGAGCCTTTGGACGAAGCTCTCATTGCGAAATCCGTAGATACCTGCAAACCCAGTTCGTAGCGCGCGCCAGGGACCTGCATTACGGCTACGCCGTCAACACATACGTAGATTGCCTTAGGGAATGGCAGTCGAACCGCTTTCCTTCAGAACAGGTCGACCGACAGGCTCCGCAATTAATGGGCGTATTTTCGTTATTATAAATGTGTCCTAGCTCAGAGGGGGGCAACATGAAACTAACGATATCGAACCGCAGTCTCAAGGGACTGTTAGGTCTGATGGCTTTGTCTGCCGGCCTGGAATGTTCCGCGGCGGCTGCAACAAAAGCGTGTGATCTGGCACCAACAGTGAGCACGGCCGAAGGAACCGCCGGCCAGTGTGGTTTTAATGCCTCGACTAAGTCATTCAAGGGTTCGAAGAAAGAACAAGCGCAGTGCCTTACGCGAAAGGTCAACAAGGGGGCCAAGATTGGCGATCCCACCATCACAGATGACCTGGCTGGTCTACTTGAAACAGTACCCCCGTCGATCGAGAAATTGAAGAGCTTTATCGACAAACAGGGGATCAAGGCGGCTCAACTGGGTGGAGCGCTGAACCACACGATAAGCGCAAGCTATTTCATCATCCACGACACTAGCACTCCAAACTGCTCGAGCGAAAATGTTGGCGCGGCGGCATGTCCAACCCGCGGCAAATTTCCAACGAACCTTAATGATGCTGACTGGGTCGTGAACGAGAACTTCCTAGGTCATCCGAAACCATACCCAAATCGGCTCGCGCACGTCTTCACCAATCGCGTTGGTGCATCCATTACGGAAGTTGATTTCTCGGAGCACATTACAACGACAAAGTTTGAAAAGTGCTTTGATGCACAGAAGAAGAAAAGCCTCTTCGTGGGAGTTGAGAATATACAGCCACGCGTCGGCGACCCTGCCATCCCGAAGCCGGGAAAGAAGTTGAACGATTTAGTCGCACCGACGCCCGGATTTGCAGATGCGCAATATGATCGCCTTGCGCTCCTCTACATCGCGGCCAGCTCGCGTCATGGGGAGTGGTTGATTCTAGCCCATCATGCGGTTCTCGATCACTACTTCGCGGACGGGCACGATGATCCGCAAAACTTCGACATGGATAAACTGAGCTCGGCAGTTACGAAGACGTTGGAAAAAATCAAATAGGGACAACCGTGAAGCTAGTCGCAAGAAGTGGAGGACGGATGCGTGTTCAAGATTGGATTTCTTTCGTTGGCAGCGCTCCTGCTGTCGAACCACCCCATCTCTGCCAAGGATTTGATGAAAACCGCCCTCACGGAAGTGATCGCGCCGAGTTGCAACAACATCGCGCAAGACGACGTTCCAGAAGAGGTAACCACTAAGACCACCCAATACTTTACTCCCATGTTCGAGCCAGGAGCGGACGGCCTCCTTCAAGATAAAGACCGATACAACTGCGTGGAAATGGAAGGATCTTGTGTGGTTGGCGGCTATCTCTACGACTCGAGTGGCCAAAAATATAATCGCGCAAACATAAAATACAAATTCGGCATGGGTAGCGGCGGAGGGAAATATAATAAAACCAACTCTCTTCACCCATGTCACACGCTGGCTGCTGATCCCTCTATCTATCCCACCGGCACAGTGATTTACATTGAAGCCTTCGCAGGAAAAACGTGCCCTCAAACTGGAAATCCCGTGAACGGTTGCTTCGTAGTCGGCGATGTGGGGCATGCCATCAAAGGTCACGGGCGCTTTGACATCTTCACGGGTGAATGCGCCCAATACGACGGGAACAAGCATGTGTGTCTTGATGTCGGAAACGCCAAATTCAACGTTCCTGTTGGTACGACCTTTCGTGTTTTTCAGCGGGACTCCTATCAAGCCAAGCAACTCCGCTCGGAGTTCGATAGCTTCATCGACAACGGCTGGAAGCCCTAAACGAAGTTCATCTGTTCCCTCAATTCTGGGAAAGTCCTTTGTCGGAAGAATCGGATCGTCTTTCTTGAAGGCGAGTGTGTCTTCCCCCGGGTATCAATGGACGCGATAATTGAGGATTGTGCCGACGAGCGCTCGAGACCGAACATCGAAAATCAAGCCGTCGACGTAGTTGCAGACTTCGCGAATATCGTCGACGGGCCGACGATCGCCTCCGTTTCGATGCGAAGTAGGTTGGAAGTGTCGGTTGAGTGCCTTCGATTGGGATGAAGGGACCGCCTGATACACCGAGATCTGAGCGACGGTGCGCGCTGACCGACGAAGGCATGGCCGTCTGGTTGTCAGTGCCGAGCCACTAGTGGCCAGGGAGGCGGAGGTTGGAGGGCTGAAGGTGATGAAGACGTGTTCCACCCGTGTAGCACTGCCCAAGCGGCTGTGACCGCGCTGGATCGCGCCATGGACATGTTCGGGCGCGCCGCGCCAGCCGCGTGTTCTTCCTCGACGCCCCGAAACGCCAGCTACACGCGCAAACTGGGGAAGATTCAAACGGTACTAATAGGGAGTATTGTTCCGGTACTGACAATGTTGCCTCATCAGGATGAGCAGGCGTGGCCGCCCCCGTGCCAGTCAATTCACGGATCTTGCTGAGCCAGGTATCTTCAGGCCACAGAATAAGTTCGATGGTATTATTATAGCAGAGTTTGGTGTATAGTAACATCCTGTTAAGGTTGGCGGAGATGGTTGTCAATTCGGGTAATAAATCTTGAGTTGACGGAGTTTTGTTGTGACTGTACAATCGTTTAGATAAATTTATTTTATTTTTTCGTTTGGTGCGACCATCGGCTGAATGGCTAGCGCTGATCATTGGTTTTGTTTAGTGGAGGCTCTTTTCCAAGTGTGCGCGACTTCGATTGATAGATCTAAAGCTGTCCGCCGCGTGGTACGGCCACTGTGGATGATGGGGCTTTTCTTAGCGTTAGTCGCTTACGCCCAAGCGGCCGAAATATCTGGCCATATAACCCGAAGTGACCCCTCCTCCGACCGCGGTGAAACTATAATTCTAGAACTGGAGGGGCGGACGGAGATTGGAGACGACGCAAAATTTCTAAAAGTATACGAGGCGATCGTAACCAAAAATTACATGAGTACCGATATTCGCGGGAATGTTATTCTTTCTCTAAATTCACTTGGGGGTGAACTATACAGTGCTCTCGGCATAGCTCGGACGGTTCGCGATCACAGTATCACGACGTTCGTTGACGCCGGATCTGTATGCAAGTCAGCTTGCGCGTTTATCTTTTTCGCCGGCAATCGGATTGAGTATTACGGAGACGAAGCTTTTCCCGAGCGAATCTTTGACGTCGAAAGTGACCTGGCATTCCACGCACCCTATCACCGAACTGCAAGAGGAACCTTTGAAGAGGGGCGACGTGCTGTCAAAGATATAGGTTCAGCACTGGAAGGCAGTATCTCCGTCGAATTCTTAAATAAAATATTGGCGTATGGTCGCCACGACTACTGGAGCCCTCGGACGATTGGAGACGTTGGGGAATGGGACTTTCAGATTTCAGGGTACGCGCATCCATTGCTTACTCGAGAAGGAATGCTGAATGCATGTATCAACGAAGCGGCTTGGGGACGTAAGCGCACTTTGGGGCCCCTCCAAGGTGGCGATTTCCCGGAGGAAGCGCTACCGGAACAGGCGGATGAGTACAGCGCAGACGACCTACGAGCAATGTTCATTCCAAACGGTAGACCGCAGGCAGAGTACAAGCTTCTGGCGGAGGATAGCCCAGATCTGGTGTACCTTCGAGATATTCTTGACGCACCAGATCTTTTGAGACTTGCCAATTTGGAGGATGGAAGCAGCGCCATTCAATTCGTGTTCGATCACGGCGACGAGATGGCGCAACTCTGGTGCACTGTGGTGTGGTCAGCTGAAAGAAATAACCTTTACATTTCGAACAGGAAGCTCTCGTTAAGCCAGAGCAGCATTGCAGCGGCGATCAATGAAGGGGAACCTGTACCCGATTGGTATATGTTCCATCGCGCTACACCGCTGAAATTGCTGGGCGGTCAGCATAGGAATTGACGGCTTCCAGAGCAGCTAGATCACCTCCACGTTTACCACGACACGCTCGGAACTATCCTGTTGATGAAATCGCACCGAGCCGAACTCTAAGCGTACCGATCCCAACTTGGAAAACGAGAAGACAAATACTTGCTGCTCTGTTCCGCCCAAGACTTCCGTTGGTGTTTGCCGGAACTGTGTATCTTCTAAAACGGCGTTGCCCTCGGGATCCGTTGCAACAAGGCGCCACTGATATCCGGTCCCCGGTTGCCACGGAAGTATGATCTGGAGTCTTTCACCGAAAGCAACCTTCGTGCTGGCAGAGCGTTCGAACTCGGTCAGTATGACCTCAACAGTCGCAGCACATGCTGCGCCTGTCGAGTTCAATAAGGGCGCATGCAATGCTATTAGAGCAGCTAATACAAGGCGGAACATGTCGCTCATCAACCCCTGGGGAGCCATACTTCAATTGAACCGGGAGGAATTTGCTCGAATGTTTTGATTGTACCCTCGGTGAGGCCAAAACTCTCTAAACTTCTTTTGATGTCTTCGGCGCTACCGAGGTCGCTCTCAGAGCCTACTCTGATCTCGAGTCGATTTGGCAATCTTGAGGGGTCGAGCTTTTCCGCACTCGGCACAAAGTAATCTTGGCTCTGCAATCCTTCCCGTAGGGCCGAAATTACTTGTTGCTGATCGGCGTTCGAGTACTGGATCCAAACTGTGGGCCTGTTGCGAGTTGCGGACGGGGCCTTCACATTCGGATCCGATTCGAAACCATCCAAAGATTCGAAATTCGCAAGCACGTCCGTTTCTGTCAGCGGGCTTTCGGCGTCACGGGTAATGTCTTCGAGCGCGGCGCCAATGTTCGGTAGAGCCTGCTTCCATGCTTTTTCGAGCGCACCGGTTTCAAGTGAAATGTTGATTTCCTGTGGTCGAACCCACGCTGAAGCATATCCGATTTTGTTCACATTGTACTTTATCCAGCCATAGCCTGCTTCTCCCCAGAGGTCCGACCACGAGTTCTTAATGAGCCATGCGTTCTTGTTGTCATCCCAGCCTACGATCGCCACAGCGTGGTTTACGTTGCCGGCGGACTGCGCGTTGAAGACGCCGTTTGTATATGCCTGAAGTTCTGGCGTCGCTCTCATGGCTGCCGCAACGGGCCCATATGTGCATATCGCGTCCTTGATCTCCGAAATCAAAGGGATCTCATGTTGTGCCGTCACAAAAGACCACGCGATTGCTCGGTATTGACTAACGATATTCGGCGCGCATTGCTTTTCTTGCGCTTCGTAAGTCGAACTACCATCAGCGGCGACGCCCTTGGCAATCATCCATTCGAAAACTGGGTGATACCAGCCTCCGAGGCAACTGCCCGCATCTGTTGAGGCTGACGAGCTCGCGCAGTCCAACATATGCTGCTCCGAAACGTCGACTGCCGTGTTATTGCGGATCAAGTACGCGGACTCAAACGCCGCAGCTGCCGTAAAGGCCCAACAACTGCCACATCGCGATTGGTCTCTGACGGCAGTGACCTTGCCTTCATCCCGCCAATTGAAAGATGAATTTGCGGGGTTGCAAGTACCTAAGTATTTGGGCGTCGAAACACCTGCCAGCCGTGCGCTCTCATCTGCAACGGCGTTTGCCCGGAGGGCAAATTCCTCCTGTGCCTTTGCAAGTGTTAGAAAGTTCTCGGGGATCACCGTTGCAGCAAGCTCGTCCATTTTGAGATTGAAAGCCGACGTGAAACCGACGTTGAATGTCCATCCGCCGGCTTTCGCCCGCACGCGCAGTGCATCAAGGTCCATCCGTATCCATTCTGGCGCGTCCCGTTCCCTTGTTTGGTAAACAACTGGGACGTCTCCGAGAACGGCTGTGGTGCCAGTTTCCTGCCCAAAAACAGAACTTACACCCATCGACATTACCAACAATACCAATGCAGAAAACTTCATCTTATAATAAAACATGATCTACCCTCCAGGATAATTAGGTCTTGTCAGAAGATATGATCCAAATTTAGCTTGCCTCGGAAAGACAGCTATTCTGCGTCGAATTGTAATTCTGATTGTACGTTTACATATTACGATATTCGAACGTAATTTCAACTGCCTACAAGTTAAGCGTGAAAGAAGGACTTTATTCAGACGCTCCCGCCCAGCGAAGGATGGATATTGGCCATAAGTTATTTTGTAAGAAGGAATATGCGTCAGGCTTTGCGGTAGACGCTACTTCAGCCGTTCTTGATCCGGATTCACGCTTTTCCGTTTTCCTTGTCGGTGTCCATTGCTGAACAACTGATTGTGTATTCTGTGGGGCATGACGGTGGAGCCGGTGTGAGGCGCTGCTTGGAGATCCTGAGCACTCCGGTGTGGTCTTGGGCGAAGACCTGAGAAACCCGCCGAGCGCAAACGGCGTTTCCATCATCATAGGCTCTCTGCCGAGCGACGATTCAGGACATGAAATTGTCTCATACCCGGAGGCGCTTTTGCGGGAGTGGGTGAGGAAATGCCGCTCTCGGAGTCTGTTCGAGGACGCGCGGACGATTTTTATGGCGAGATTAGTCTTCTCGGAGGGCTTCCACATGAAGGACCTTGGGCTCGCGCCAATGATAGAGCTTTTCATCGTTCAATCTTCGGTCGGTTTCCTACAGGGCGCTGCGCCGTTTTGTCAGGCACTTGATCTATCAGAGTAAGGCGTCGCCGGCTCAATTCGCGTCCTGTTCGTCTTGGCAACGTAGACGATAGACATTGCCTGCGCACGCTCCTCCTTCGTCAGTAAACGTCCTGATCTCAGAGGGTCTTGAGATATTCGATCAGATCGGCTGCGCCCTGCGGGTCGTCGGTCCAGTCGAGTATATAGCGCTTGCCATCACTTTCGACATCTCTGTCGTGGCCTCGGTTGTTGAGCGCCGGGAAGTCGGTGGTGTCGAAGGCTACCTCGCCATCGCTCGCCGGCTCTTGCCAGAAAAAGCCCATGTTCTCAGTGTCATAATCGAGGCGTCCGCGGACGAAACGGTTCGGCCTTTCGCCGGGGATCAAAAGTTGGCGCATCGTCGGCACGGAGCCGTTGTGCAGGTAGGGCGCGCTAGCCCATATGCCACGTAGGGCGGTGGCGTTATAGCCGCGCTGGTTGACGAGCGGTCGCATGATCGCGGTACCGAAGTTTTTTAGGGACACGCCCTGGTATTCGGCGCAGGGCTTGACTTGTCTTCCAGACAAATCTAGCGCCAGATCGGGCGGGCAGAAGACGGTATACATTTGTCGCGCCGACAGCATCAGCGTGGTGTTGACAACTTGGCTACGCGAAGGATCGGTACCAAGCTCGCCATAGACCGCGCCGTTTCGGGGTTGATGGCAACCGGCACAGTTCTCAGTGAAAAGCGTTTCGCCGCGGTTTGCTTTCTCGATCTCGATATCGAAGGGATATGGCGTCGCTGGCAGGCCGCTCAACAATTGAGCCGCAAAGGCGGGTACGCGAATGTCCGGATCGTTCAAACCCATCGTCGTCGAGGCGGCCAAATTGCGAAACATCGGGATTGGGATGTTGCCGTTGTACTGCCCGCCGCCGTTTATCAACTGCTTCTTGCTAGAGTCCCATTCCACCGCACGGGTATTCTGCTCCCAGACCGGCATGAAGTCGGTGATGCCCGGATGATCGGGAAGGATAATGGCACCTAGCCATGCACCGACCCGCGTCTTTAACTTTTCGTAGCCATGAGTGGCGCTGACTCCCGTGGCGTCGGCCATTCCCGGCAGACCGGCGAGCATCTGCTGTTGGTAGCCAGGATAGGTCTTGTCGAGATAGTCGCCAAAGGCTCCAACAAAGCCTTCGGTATAATCGGCGAAGCGCTTGACATAGCGGCGGGCATCGGCCCGGAACAGCGCCACCTGATGTGCCTCGTAGTCGGCATCGTAGGTGCGTTTCCCGTACGCCCAGTTCTGATAAAAATATGTCGGCGACGATTCCACGGCCTTATCCAACGCCGCCAGAACCGCGGCGGTCAGCTCGTCGATTTGCTCGCCGCGATCGGCCTTCCCGCCGTATAACTTGTGGATCGTGCGAGCGGTCTCGACATAGTACTTGACGATGTTGAAGCTACCATTCACTGCGCCGTCCACAAAGATAGTCTCTCCGCTTGCATCGGTTACGCGGCCAATGTGGCAAGCGCCGCAGGTGAACGACGTCATGTCGACTTGGTCCGTAGGCGCAGTCGGGTCTAGGCCAGAAAACCCCACCCCTCTCGGCAGGAAGGTCTGTCTATTGCGAGGATCCATGAATAGACCGACTTCGGACAATAGCTTGTCGCCGTTTTGCCATTGTTCAGGCGCTAGCAGCGGTAAAAGCCGTAGGATGATCAGCGCGGTGCCGTCGGTTTGTGAGAAGGGGAAGTCGGCGAACCAGTCAAAGGCAATTTGGTTTTGCTTAATGTAGGTTTCCTTGGCGGCATTTCGCTTGGCGCGTTCGATTGGCCAGTCGTCTGGCGTGGGTTGCACTTGAGGTTGATCATTGGGCGGTAGAAGCGCGACACCGGTGTGATCGAAATCGAGATAGCACTTAGCGGCGTAGAGCCCGCCTCCCGTGAGGGCCGCGACGACGAACGTGCCGCAGAGAATTCGTGCGATCCACATGATTATCTACCGTCCGTTGGTAATCCCGTTGAAAAGGTTGCGTCATTCATACGGTGGCGAAGCTGGGCGATCGCCTGATAGACCACGCGGCGGGCACGGCTGATCATGCCAAGGGGACGATGGGCCGGCAGGCTGTGCCATGGGTTGAAGCTAAGGTTCTCACAATAAGTGTTGCGCGCGGCTGTGTTAAAGGTTTGCTGGTAAATGGTCAGCACGCCGATGCGCTGGAACGGTGCCTCGGATTCGGGCCATTCCGGGATTGAGTCCTCGACGCTAAGACCAGTATTGCCGCGACGCTGTATCATAAATTCCATCTGGTAATTCCCCTTGGAGAGGCTGGCGACAAGTGCGGCACGAAGGAAGTTGGGATCAGCGTTCGTCGGGATGGTGCTGGACGTGGGACCGAGGGGTCGGGCCGAAAATTTGACCGCCTGCCGACCCTCGCCTTCGCCGAGTTGCGACGGGACTACCGACCAGTAACGGGTCTCGAGCGGATTGGCGATCTTCTGGCGCAGCATGTGGAAGGCATTCACGCTGCCTTGCCAGCCCAAATATGTCGGGACCGCTGCTAATCGGAGGATCGAGCCGCTATCGACCGCCTGGAAGAAGCGGGTATAGTTGCTGGCCGAGTTGATGAAAAAGAAAGGGCTGGATATCAGGATGAAGTCCTGCGCATCAGGGTTGCCCGGATCGGAGAGCAGCTTGTCGCCCGGCACGCCGAACACTTTGATCGCCATGCCGCGGGTATCGCCGTTGGTATCTGAGGCGTTGGGGTCAGGAGAGCCGTTTGAGAAGCGCACCACGGCATCGTAGCTGGCGCCAGACTGTATGATGCCGCCAGTAAGCTCGGTCGGCAGGTGGGCGTCTAAAGAAAGCGTGGCGGTGACGCAGCCATGTGCTTTCGGATGAGCGTCGCGGCGGGCAGTGCCCGCTGCGTAGTCGATTTGGACCTTGCTGGCAAGCTCTTTGATTAGATCGGCCGAGGCTCGGATTTCGTCGGGCTGGAGCTCCTCACCCAGATACGAGTCAGGTCGGGGATAGATCGCTTCCAGCATTGCGCCGCTATATGCCTCGAGATCGAATTCCTGGGCATTCATCCGTTGCAAATCCTGCCTCTCGGGATAGAGGTCATGGATCGCGAAGGCCGCAAGGGCAAGCATGATCAGCCCATAAAGGATTTGCCTTCGTTTCATGACTCCCCCTTCGCCGGACCGACGACTCTGGACATCATTCCTGCCTTTCCATTAGATCGACTTCAGATATTCGAGTAGCGCCCAGCGGTCAGCTTCGGTGAGGTTGCCGACGCCGTATTCGTGGCCCCTGTTGCTGTTGCCTTCGATTAGCTTGCCACTCGCGTCCTTCACCTGGAACTTGAAGGCTTGGCCGTTGTCAGGCTCGTCGGTGACATAGCCGACGTTCGTTGGATCGTAGGTTCGATTGCCGACCCAAAACTCTGTCATGCGTTGATCTGCCGGCAGCAACAGTTGCCATAGAGTTGGCACCGATCCGTTGTGAAGATAGGGGGCCGTCGCCCAGATGCCATCAAGCGGTCGAGCCTTGTAGGCGAGGATTTTGACATTCGGCGTGTTCACGCAAACGTCGCGGTCGTTGGCGCGGGGATCGACCGCGCCGAGGTTGACTTCCGGCAGCCTCTCGATCCCGGCGAAGGTCAGCCCGACTTCCTTCAGCAGGTCGAGCTTGCTGCCAACCAGCGCACCACGGACCGTTGTGCCAAGCATACTGAATACTGGTGCCTCGTCGCCCAGGATTTTGCCCTCCAGATCCTTGGTGCCTTTCAACGGGCCGGTAGGACCGTTGTAGACATAGGCGTTGCAGGCCATCCAGATGTCGGTGAGGTCCTCCGGCGGGGTGTTGATCAGCGGAACCATCCGCTCGGTCGGCTGACCATCGACTTGCATGTCTGGCGTCAAATGGCAATTGGCACAGCGATTGCGGAAGACGGTCTGACCGCGCGCCACCTTGTGCGCCACGAGGGTGGGGAAGGCATCGGGCCAGGCAGGCGGCTCCAGCTTCTTTAGTAGGATCTCCATTCGCATTAGATTGCGGACATCGACCGAAGAGTCGTAACCGATTAGCCCGCTGAGCAGAGATTTGTCTTTCAATACAATATCGCCGAAGACGCCAAGCACTTCGCCAGTGTTGCGGCCCAGGGCACCATATTCGACCCAGCCGGCGCCTATTTTGATGCGGCTGTTGGTTACCGAGCCGTCGTATTGGACACGATGTTGCTTCCAGATGTTCCACAGAAACGGGTAACTGACCGGCGCATTCGAGGCATTCCCGGCGGTGACAGGAGCCTCCGCAAACATCAGCACCCGGTTAAGGATATGGCCCACAGCGTCGACCCGGCCGTGGCCGTATCTTAGCGGCGTCTGGTTCATCTGGTCGGTCTTCTCTTCCCATCCGAGCAGCGAAGTGAAGGCCGCCTTCAGCATCGCGGCGTTTTCGGGTGTGTTTCGTTGACCCAGGACGTCATCGACAAAGCGCGCCCAGCGGTCAGCGTTGCTCAGCGTGCCTTTCATCGCCTTGTCGAGTCCCTCGACGAAGCTCTGGTAGTCGAAGAGACTAGGAGCGCCGTCGACTATATTCATCTGTCCTGCGACCGTATAAGCGCCGGTATGGCACGCGGTGCAATTGAGGCCTACCCAAGGCTCGGCAGTAGTGTCGCGGTCGCCCTGACCTTTGTACCAACGTAGTTTAGAGAAGCTAAAATCTCTGTCCGCCTGCTGATCGATGGCCATACCAATCGGATAGCTGCTGGCGCTGCCGTCCGGCGCGGGCAAGAGCCCATAGGAAGTGAGGTTCTCGATCGAGCCGAAAGGCTTGCCGTCGTCCATGATCAGGGCGTCTAGCCAGGTCTTGGGGATCAGTCGCGAGCCTTGTGTGCCGTAATACATTGCCTCGCGCTCATCGTTCGTCCATCCCTGCATGACACTCTGGGCACTTGAAGCACCAGCTGCCAGCGCCAATGCGAGGGCGGCAGCGGCGAGGAGTTTGAGGCGCACTCTCATTTTGATGTTCCTCTTGGGGTTGATCGCTCTGACTTGCATGAGAGCGGTGCTACTGCGTTGGGGCTGCCTGAACCGTCTCGAATGCCCTTTCGAGGTCGCGAGTTATGTCGAGGGTGACATTGTTGCTGCACTCAAACCGATGATGTCATCGAGGTTGGCACGCCAACCCTCGAAGGTAGTGATGAGGCGGACTGCCAAGTCGTTTCGAGAGGTTACTGTTGGCAGCGCCGTCCCATCAATCATATCCCTCAGAGTCCGGCTCGGTTTTTCAGAAGAGCAATGACTTTCTGACCTGGCTTGATGAAACCATCCTCGTTTAGGTCATACTCTTGAATATCGCCACCCAACGAAACCGTGTCTCCAACATTGCCGCCGATGACCCGAACGACGTCAGGGGTAACCTCGACAACGATGTCGGAGTGACTGCTATACTCGGCGTGATTTTCAGCATAGGAGTATGTGAATTCTCCGGCGCCGCGATTGCGCTGAACGATGTCACCTAGTTGAGGTTTCTCTTCTGTGATGCGGTAACCCCAAAACGGTTTGTCCGATCGGTTGGTGACGCGTGCCTTGATGGCATTGTTCACAAAAACAGAGTGGCTCGCAGCAAACTGGAAATTTTGGTAGGCTGGGCCGGCTTTGCGCACAATCCAGGAAATAAACGCCGCCGACCACGGCACTTCTTCACCATTTGGATAGAGGCTGCGGCCATCATATGGTTCACCGATCGCTGCCCACATTTCGCGAACATATCTATAGTATGGGTCCGCCTTTTCATCGGCTCGCCCCTTCTCGAAACGCAACCATTCATTGATCGCTGAGCGAAGCAGTGCCTCTACCTCTGGACGGCCCGGTCTGCGCAAATATTTGCCGAATACGACTCCTTCCTCTGTGCCGATCTTCACATTGCGCCAGCCATTCTCCGAAGCGCCACCGAGATCTATTACTGGTTCACCGATCGTAAGGTCACGGATGATGGTTCCATTTGGAGCGACGCGAAGCCTTAAACCCTCCGTTGTCACTAGCCGATTGCTTCCAGCAGTCAAATCTGCGATGGGAATGCCAGCTGCGCCTCCCAACGTTGCATCGGCGTCTCCGTCCCAAGCGAGTGAGCCGTCTCCGGCGTCGTCTACCTGAAAAGCTCCCAAATCTTCGCGCGACACCCTCACCACATTGCGATCATAGCCAACACCAGAGCCAGGATGTGACGCTTCGGGCGGCACCTGACGCATCGCCCACCTGTTGGAGTAAAAGTATTGCTCGGTTCCGAGGAAGAGCCTTGACATTGATATCCACGGAATGGTGATCAGGCGTTCGGCCACCAATTTCGACAGCACTGCCCCGCTGCCGTAGGCTCCAATCGCGAAATCACCGTCGATCTCGTCCCTAACTGCATTGAAGTATTCAAAGATCGGTCCGTCGATCTCTGCCGCATTATAGTCGGCATCCACCGCGAACAGGATTGTGCTGCCTTTTCGTTTTGGTTGACCGATCCGCTTTGCAAATTCTATGGCACTTTTCGCGTTTGCAATTCCGGCTTCCCGCGTGAAATTGCCGACGTTCCGACTACTGTCTTGGAAGACAGGCAGTATTCCAAATCCCTCTTTGGACAGGAATTTTGCTTCTTCAGGCGTTATTGTTTTTGGGCGAGCAGAACTTGCGTAGTAACGAATGACGGTATCAACGCCATTTAATTTCAGATAGGATAAAAATCCTCGCCCGGCGCTATTGTTTAGGCGAACGCTAACATCAGCAGCGGACCAACCGTCCGCTCTCGCGAAATCTTCCGGGTACGACATAGTTCTCCCCCTGAAAAATTTCTTCGCCAGCAACTTTGTGCTCGCGGAAAGCAACTGCTGATATTCCTATTCGCTTCAATGTTATTTCGCTTACGCCATCCCACACAAACGTCAGCCTTAGGCGCATACGCCGGCATCGTTGGACGCCGGGATACATCGGCCTACTACCAACGATCTCAAATTGTGGAGATTTCCCTCTGATTATTAGCATGTACCGAAATTCGCTGAATTTCAACCCTTAGTGTGGCGCCGCTTGAAGTTCGCTTAGCTTCTAGCCCGTGAATTGGGGGGCGTCCGGACCGCTCCGAGTAGCGCTGACGCCACCTGGTTTCAACGTGCAGAATACTTGTCTCGAAATAGCTACGCGCTGCCGTGCTTGGATGGCTGGTTGCATTGATTCAACGTTTGCTAGGAGATGGTTCCACGGTGAGTCATGCGTCCGAAGACGCCAGTCTCGGTAAACTAGACACTTGAAATACTGCTAGGGATTGTCAGTGTCGGCAGGCAGCTCGTCATTGTCCTCGGGCCTATGAGCGACCTTCGCAGACGAGCAACTCGCTAAGACCGGGGTCCGGTTGGCGGATGCAATCAGCAAGGCTTTAGCGTCGTGTCCATAGACAGGCGCGGGATTCTACGGAGGGGGTCTGCTTCGCCACGATAAAGCCCAGGAACTCGAAAGGCTGAACGACCTTCCACTCGATCCTCACGTGCGCCTGTCGAGAGGACTTGCCGCCTCGACGCTATGAAAAGCCAGCTTGTGTGCCGACGATGAGCCCCTGAATGCATCGCTGGGCTTCCATCTTCGGTCTCTCATGGCTTGGCGACGAATTCCTTCGGTACCTTGTGTCCATCCGCCTTAAACTGGAAGACGAAATATGGCGGTATGCAGAGACCTCTCAAGTCGCCTGTGCCGTCATTCCGCCTGAGCCAGGTCTTGTCGGGCATTTTCTCGCCGAAGAAATCGACCGCAAGGCGCTTGCGGTTTTCGGGGTTTGGCTCGGCCTGCCGGGCGTCCTTGCGTCGTTTCGCGCGCTCGTCGAACTTGGTTTTGGCATTGTCGAGCGAGTAGCCCATGGGGCTCAGGCAGATGTAATCATCCCGGCAGGGGTGGGCCGGGTCACAGGCGCGTACTCCGGAATAGTTGGTGTAGACTCCAAAACAGCTGTCTGGTGTCCGTTTCCCATCGCCTACCTCGGTCAGGCAGGGATTGAAGCCACTAGCGGCGAGAAGGCCGCATGTGGCCTCCTCGGGCAAGCCGACGCATTCGGCCAACCGCAACGCTCCAGCCGGAAAACCACCGGTGTCCTGCTCCCGCACCCGCCGCGCATGCTCCTCGGCCGTCTCCGTCCGTGTCTTGCTTCCTACCTTTATTTTCATCGGTTCTAGCCCACCGATTCCTTTGTAGGCTTCCTGGTGCGACGCCACATAGCTATTGCCGGCAGGGGCGGCAGGCGTGACATTCTCGGTCTGGATCGTCGTATCACGCGGCAGATCGTCTTTGGGGCCGGGAACTTTGGGGATGCGGGTATATTGGTCGAAGCCGAACTTCTTCGATTCCACGTTTCCAACCTGCGTGGGATCGCCGATTTTCGTCATCCCTTCGGGACTGCTGCAAATGCCGGTGCCCGGCTGATTAGTGGACTGAAACACGGGCTTGCAGACGAGAGGCTTGGTGCATCCCCATTGCCGCACACCCTTCGGCACCACACCCTCAATCAGGCAAGTCGCACCCCAGCCGCCGATCAGTTGGATGTCGAGATCCGCCGCCGCTTCGGATGCGGCCTGTGGTTTCAGCGCCGCATAGCTGTTTAAGGGACGAGCGGCATAGCTCGTCGCGAGATCGGGGAATGTCGGGATTTCCCCGCTTGCGATCTGCGCGAGTATCTTCATGCGGCGGAGTTGGTCGCCGAAGAAATGCGCGGAACCCGGCAAAAAGACCGCGTTCACCGGAGATGTGTCGGGACGATCCGCGCCAGGAAAGTGAAATCCTGCAATGGCGCGCGTTTGATGGCATCCGGAACATGATGCCTCGTTAAGCCTAGTGCGGAATTCGAGCGCCGATCCCACATAGCCGAGCGTGTAGTCCTTGCCATATTTCTTGAGCGCGGCGTCAATTTCCTTGTCGCCAATGATCTGTTCGGCCTTCAAGGGGGCGTCCCAGAACGGCTGGTTGCCGGACCGACTGGCGCCGCCCGGCGAGATCGAAATGGCACGGCAGGCAAGAAATTCCTGCGGAATATTGAGCAAACCGTTATCGACGTCGCCGATGGCATTTTTGCTCAGGAGATAATCGACAAGCGCCTGTCTACTGATCTTCACGCCCCGCTTGTCCTCGCAAGTGTTGTCATCGAATGGATTCCCCAGCAGCCGCGCGCGATCGATCTGGTTGGTCATGTAGCTGGGCTTCCAGCGTCCGCCGTTCTTGCCCGGCGTCCATCGGAACACTCTGATGACGTAGGTGCCGAGCGTGCCGAAGTCGGTGGTATCGGCCCCGGCGGCCACCCTCGATCCCTGCATGTTCAATTCGATCCGTTCGACATCCTCCGGCTTCAGCACCGAGACGAGCAACTTCGCCCGCTTGACGAGGTCGGCGGCGGAGGACCCGTACTTGAGGCCGCGGGAATAGTCCAGCCATCGCCGGGCAACCTCTTGACAGCTTATCACCTTGGACCATGGCCGCGCCGGGAAAACCACATTCATCGTGACAGGAAGTCGAGATCGATAGTCCCGCGTGCCGATCGCCGTATTCGGCAGTCGCCCTTCATAGGCAAATCGATAGATGGCGCTGATTTCGCCGCATTCCAGGCGCTCGTCATGGCCATCGACCTTGTCTCGGTTGAACTGACGGTCCATGCGGTTGATGACGCCGACCAGTTCGATGCGCGCGCCAGCATATGTGAGAAAGCCGATGTCGAGGCTCTTGGCATTGTCGCCACCATATTCCTTGCGCTTGGGCAGCGATTCAAGGTCCGTCTTCACCGTTTGTTGCACCTCCTCGAACACCGACAGCTGGAACGGGTTCGATGCGAAATCCTCCTTCTTCATCATCGACCGGTCGTCCTTGAAAACGAGGCACTGGAAATTCAGCGGCCCCGCCTGGGCGCAGTCGCTGTCCTGCCGATCGAGTTCCACAAGCGTCGCGGGGTCGATGATATAGGGTCCCACCAGTGGCGCCGGGATCGTTGCCGTCACATGCTGCTCGGGGGCCGCACGTCCTGAAGCCGGCACGTAGACCAGGAGGAGAGCGGACAGGAAAACGGGGATGAACCGCACGAGCCGGCGCTGAAAGGATGCTGCAAACCCAAGCATATGTTCCTCCGAGCACGCGCAATGCTAAGTTGATCTTTAGCTAACTTACGTTATTGTCAAGTTGTTTGATGCCTCTGAGCTATAACGGTGCATTCGCCTCGGCGATGCGCTGGCTGCGCGAGGTGGGGGAAATAAATGTCCGTGTTGGTCCATGCCCCCATGACTGCGACAGAGCTGGTGGTTTCAGCGATCTTGACCGACCCCGCGGGAGCAACGACGAAATACCCAAAGTCCGTGGAAGGTCTTCGCATCTGGGACGCGCAATTGGTGACCGGGGAACTCCGGCTATAGCTCCGAGAACCTGAATGAGATTGTGAGCTGTTTGGGAAAATAGAAATAGAGGTAGCCACGTACGAGCTTCGGCGCCCCCTCCGACATTGCAGGTTTCTTGGTGTTTCCAAGCTGGGCGAGTTCGGCCTTATCGGTTGAGACGTTTGTTGGCTCCGTAGCAGATGCATGGCGACCTTTTGATAGCGGTCCCGGTTGGCTTGCAATTGTTAGACAATGGTGGAGTCGGTGAAACCACTCCCATTGAGGCAGACTGACCTGCATCTTGCTGGCCCGCAGTCCGCTCAGCCAGTTGGAGAGTTCGCGTTATCGCCATTGATCCGAATGCAAGGCGAGCGGGATGAACTAATGCTTCGCCAGTATCAATCCTATCGTCATATTGGGGCTAGCAACGGCCATCCGCTTGTCGGCGACCACAAAGGATAGACGCCGTTCAGCGGTATGGGCCAAGCGGTGTTCCGTCCCGAAGCGGACATGCGTGCAAAGCTCTGCTCGCCGTTTGGCTTGTGGCCCAACGCTTTGACTGCGTCAGTCCTTCATTGCTACGATCACCTTATCCAGCTCGGCATCCGCTGGATGGCATGTTGCTATGTGTCCTGCGACTTAATCAGATCGGCCGCTTCGACCCCCAGAGCCTGCGCGAGGCGATCAAGCACTTCAATACTAGGACTGTATACACATCGCTCGAGAGAGCTGATGTAGGTGCGGTCAATATCCGCGCGGTGCGCAAGCTCCTCCTGCGACAAGCCCTTTGCCTGGCGTGCCAACCTTAAGTTCTTCGCGAAAAGCTCTCGAATGTCCATCGGCGCAACACAGCGGACTTGTCGAGTATTCATCCACGGAGTATTCTCTACAATCGAAGCACGCAAAGCGGTCTGATCCCGTCTTGTCCATGTGCATTCGCGCCAGTGAGGATCGACGATGGAACTTCGCCAGCTTTCATACTTCGTGGCCGTGGCAGAGGAGCTGCACTTCAATCGGGCGGCGGCCCGGATGTGCATCGCCCAGCCGGCGTTGAGTGCGCACATCCAGGCGCTGGAGAAAGAGCTCGGGGTCCGCCTGCTGGAGCGGTCGACGCGTCGGGTCGAACTGACGCGGGCAGGGGAGGCGTTCTACGATCGGGCGATGCGGATCATTGGCGACGTCGGGCTATCGGCCGAGGTGGCGCGCTCGGTTGCCGGCAAGGCGGCCCGCACGATCAAGATCGGAACCGTCTATCCCGCGACGACCGGCGTGCTGCCGGGGTTTCTCGCCCGTATTGGTCGGAAGTTCCCAGATGTTGCCTTGCATATCAGAAGCGGCTCGACCTCAGACATCATCCGCGGACTGGAGAATGGCCAGATCAATCTCGGCTTCATCCGACCGGTCGAAAACATCGGCTCCTTGCGCTTCTTCTCGATTGCGCATGAGCGCTATCTGCTGGCGGTAGGGAAGACCAGTCCGCTGACCCTTCGAAGCGAGATCGACATCGAGGATCTCAGGGGAGAGAAGATCATCGCCTTTTCCCGTCAGAACGTCTCCTACTCGGAGCGTTACTTCTCAGAGATGTTTGAGACCCATGGGCTAACCGGCAATATCGCCTACAGCTGTGACGATACCTTCTCGCTCGTGTCGCTGGTCTCGGCAGGCTTGGGCATCGGCTTTGCGCCGGAATGGACGAAGGACCTACCGAACCGTGGCTTCGAGCTCAGGCCTGTGCGCGGGGTCGATCTCAAGGTCGGGTTGGGTGTTGCCTGGAACAAGGAGGACCCAACCGCGTCCCGGGACGACATCATCGACATTGCCCGGTCGCTCGCGCGGTCGGGAAGGTGAGGGGAATGCAATGAAGCGAATTCTCGAGGTGTGGGAAGCGAAGTTCAGGCTGACATGACGTTTTCGGCCTTCGATTTTCCGGCCTTGCGATCCTGGCCAAGTTCAAAGTTGACCTCTTGACCGTCGCGCAGTGATGTCGCGCCTCCCAGCGCCGACACATGGACAAAGACGCCCGGTCCACCGTTGTCGGGCGTGATACAGCCAAATCCCTTGTCCCGGTTGAAAAACTTAACAGTACCGGTGTCCATGATCATCCACGTCAGCTGAGTGGTTGCGTTTCGCGGTTCGACCCACGCTGGTCCTGACAACAATCGCGCATGGCGCGCGCTGCGGTTTGCAGATCTGGCACCTATCGCGATGTCGGCCGAAGTTTTCCTGGCCCGCGCGACTCCGACTCTTCCTTTGTAGTAGCCGAACCTTTGGCTCGGCCCCCCGGTCAGCCGCTTCGGCACGCTCGGTAGACTGCTTGGTTGGCGAGAGAGATCCCGGCTTTATCGAACCGGCATTTCCGGAATAGAATCGCTAGCGGAACTCGAGGGGAAGTCCATGCTGGCTGAGTACGACGATCTGGATGGTTTCGGATTGGCGGAACTGGTGAAGGCCGGGGGCGTTTCAGCTCTTGAGCTGGTAGAAACAGCAATCGCAAGGATCGAAACTCACAATCCGGTTCTCAACGCCGTTGTTCTCACCATGTTCGATCGGGCCCGGAGCGCAGCATCCACTGTGGACGTCAGTGCGCCTTTCGCAGGCGTTCCATTTCTGATGAAAGACCTGCTGTCCACGGTGGAGGGTGTGCCCACATCTCATGGCAACCGCCATTGGGCGAAGCTTGCCGCCGGCGGCGATTCCGAAATCGCGAAGCGCTGGAAGAAGGCGGGGTTGATCATCCTCGGCAAGACCAACACCCCTGAGTTCGGGCTCACGCCTTATACAGAATCCGAAACCTTCGGCCCTGCTCGGAACCCATGGGACCTCGAGCGCACGCCGGGCGGCTCCAGCGGCGGCTCTGGAGCGGCAGTCGCAGCTCGCATGGTGCCGCTCGCCTCTGGCGGCGACGGTGGCGGCTCGATCAGGATCCCGGCATCGGCCTGTGGGGTGTTCGGGATGAAGCCGACGCGCGGCCGCACACCGTCTGGCCCCTATATTGGAGAGCCTTGGGCGGGTTTGGCCGTCGAGCACGTACTGACGCGGTCGGTGCGCGACTCGGCCGCTTTGCTCGACTATGTGCAGGGCCCCGACGTGGGGGCGCCGCACTATCTTCCCCCTTACTCGGGCTCATTCCTCGACGCCGTCCGAGAACCAGCTCGAAAACTACGTATCGCGGTTTCCTCAGCGCCGATGCTCGGTGGTAAAGTCGAACCGGAGGTCCTTGCCGCATTCGCTGACGCGACGAAGCTGCTCTCCGAGCTTGGTCACGAGATCGTAGAGGCAGCGCCCCAGGTCGACGCGGAGGCATTCTCACTATCGTTTCTCACCGTGCTCGCCGCGGAACTGCGGGTGGACATGGAGGACGCGGCCAAAGCGGCCGGTGTTCCGATCAGGGTCAGTGATTTCGACGCTTCCACGATCGGCATGGGCCTGCTTGGTCAGGCTTTCTCCGCAAGCGATCTTGCAAAGGCCCTGCGCTACCTCAAGCTGGCAGCGCGCGGCGCCAGTTCCTTCTTCGAGACTCATGACGCGCTGATGACGCCAGTACTTTCGCGCTTACCCCCGCTGATCGGGGCGCTCCAGCCTTCCACTCAAGAGAAGACGATCATCCGTGCGATCGGCCGCGCCAATGCCGGTTGGTTGCTGCGAAAGCTTGGGATTGCCGAACGACTTGCCGCAAACACGTTCAGTTTCATGCCTTGGACGCCGGTGTTCAACGTGACCGGACAGCCGGCGATGTCGGTTCCGCTTTTCTGGACGGACAGCGGTTTGCCGATCGGTATGCATTTCGTCGGCCGCTTCGGCGATGAGGCAACATTGTTCCAACTCGCTGGCCAACTTGAACGGGCGCGACCATGGTCTGACCGAAAGCCGCCCCTTTGCAGGTGAAGGAGGACACGACCGCTCGACGGAGATCGGGGAGATCCTAACTGAAGTGCAACACGCCGGTTTTCAGGGTAGGGGTTCAGCCTCCCTCTTGCAAATGTGCCCGGAACACTTCGGCGGGTGTTCTGTAGTCGAGGCACTTTCTCGGCTGGTCGTTGAGATGGCGAGCAAGCTGGATGAGCTTGCGTTGCGACACGCCTGCAAGGTCGGTATCGCCTGGCATGTATCGACGGATGCGCTTGTTGATGTTTTCCACGGCACCTTTCTGCCACGGCGCGCTGGGGTCACAGAACCAGCTCCGCGCGCCGATGCCATCTTCCAAAGCCCTGAAGCCGGCAAACTCCGTGCCGCGATCAAAGGTGAAGCTCTGCCGGGCAAAGGCCGGCAAGGGAGAGAACGTTTCGATGATGTTGTCCATGATCGGCCGCGAGTGGCGGCTCTGGTTCTTGATCATGACGGTGTAGCGGCTCTTGCGCTCGATCAGTGAGGTTACTTTGGCGTTGCCCAAATCACGTTGGAAGATCATCAAGTCGCCTTCCCAATGCCCAAACTGCGAACGATCACCAATGAAATCAGGACGTTGCGATATCCTGCAGTCAGCGGGAAAAGTGCCGTCGCGCGGCTTCCTCGAGCCGCGGGGGCGGCGTTTGCGGCGGCCTTCCGACAGATGCTGATAGAGCTCCAGCGCCTGATCGTCCTTGCCGTAGATGAAGCGATAGATCGTCTCGGTACAGACCCGCACGGCGCTCACGCCATCGGCGAGCAGACGACCGGCGATCTGTTGCGGGGACCAAAGCGCCTTCAGCTGCTCGATCACCAGTTCGCGCAATTGTGGGTGCCGCACAAGCTTCCTCAAACGCTGCCGCCGCTCTTTGCGGATATCGTCAGCAACGGTCGGGAAGTAACCGCTATAGTCGGGCAGCTCGCGATCGCGGAAGGTGTTGCGCCGGATCTCACGATAAATCGTCGATCGATGACGACCAAGTTCGCGTGCCATTTCTTTGATCGGCAGTTTTCGTTCGACAAAGTGGAAGAGGCGGCGTCGATCGGCCAGATTCAGCTGCGAATAGCGTCGGGACATGCCAAAATCTCCAAGGGGAAACCATTGAAATCATTGGCATGTCGCACTTCAAATTAGAATGTACCTCGCAGGCCGGTAAAATCGCATAATGTATCGTCTGGAGCACCCCTGCTAACAGCAAGCGCGGCCAAGAGGCTAGAGATCGTTTTTCCAAGGAATTTCTCTGTTGCCCAAACCGTTGAACGCTCGCTTGAAGGGACACGCGGCGCCGTAGCGCAGAGAGCGACGATGCGGAGGCGTTGCAATCAATCGAATTCGATGACGAAACTGTGGGTGGAATCCGTCGACGGCATATCCGCCCAGGTCTCCAGCCGAACCGACTTCATGTCGTGCTTTCCTTCAATACCCACGAAGTACATGCCGACGTCATCGCCTGGATTGTCTTCGTTCGGTGAACCTTCCAGCCACTTTGTGAATGTCAATGCCTCACCGGTGACCCAACGCCAGCCGGCCCTGGGTTCACGACCGCCTTCATCTTGGACCAACCCGATCCAGGGGCCGAATTTGTGAGAATACCCATCGTTAAAGTTGATGAAGAAAAAGCGATCTTCCTTGCTGATGAGCGAAGCTATGAAATCATTCTCCTCCTTCGAGCCGATTGTGGCGAGGTGACCGCCACAGCGCTTGGCAGCCATATTCGCCGAGTTCCATGTTCCCCATTGAGCCTGTATCACCAGGTACATGTGGCCCCTGAACGAGCCGTAGACCTTTTCCTGCCATGGGTCGCAGTCAATGGCCTTCCAGACGCGCTGATCAGTTTCGAGGCCGACAAAATCCTTCGGTAGATACCGCCGCGCTTTGGGCGAAGAATAAAGACCGTCGGCAGCACTGACCACATTGATGCCAAGCGCCTTGGCGGTCGATTCACCAAAATAGCCTGTTTCCGTAAGTCCAGCGGATTTCTGGTAGTCGGTTATGGCCCTTCGGGTCTGCGCACCGAACACTCCGTCGGCGCTTCCCGTGTCGTAGCCCTTCGCGGCAAGGGCCATCTGGATCTCGGTTCTCTTGGCCCTGTCAGGGACAAGTTCGTTCTCGCGTTCCTGCGGCGTTGACGAGGACGGGGAAGAATCCGCGTCTGGTTGCATCACTGCCAGCATTTGCCGGGCGACATCGGCGCTTTCGCCATCGCGATGCTTTGCGAGAAGGAACGTCCATATACGCGGGGTGTTGACCCGTAGCGCCTTCTGAAAGTCTGCCTCGGCCTCTACAGTTTTTGGATCGGTCACCGGGGCGGCAACGGGTGCCTGCTCCGATTCTTTCAAGGCGGGCCCGAAGTAGAATTCGAGCGAGAGCGAAGACAGGATCTGCGGCGATTGCTTGCCGGCGGTTGCCTCTCTCACATCGCGGATGACCCGCTTGAACGCTGTGCCAATCTCAAGGCCTGGGCTCGCCAGGTGGCTGACGAGCGCCTCAGTGAATGGCGAATTCTCGCCGCGTCCGTCAGATGCGACTTGCCCGGGTGCCGCTGCAAAGGCGACCATGGTGCCGGCACTTTCCGTCTCAATCGGCGCCAGTCCCCGCGTCGCAAGGCTTCGGGTTGCACCTTCGATTTCTTCGTTGAGGCGGTTGGCAAGCGGATTGTTGCGGCAGGCGTCCAGAAAGATGAGCGCGATCTTTGCTTTCGTTTCGATCGCCCGCACCACATCGGCAAGTGCGAGGGTCTCGGCATGAACGTCGAACTCGTTGGCAAGCTTGGCGTTGGTGGCGACCAGGTAGTTTTCGCCGCGAAGCTGCATGCCGTGCCCGGCATAGTAAAAAAGTGCTACGTCGTTGGCAGCTATTCTGCGCGAAAAGCGCGAGACCGCTTCGGCCAACTGGCTGCGGTTCGCGTCGATAACGATGTCAGCATCAAATCCTTGGGAGGAGAGGAACGCGCCGAACGACCTCGCGTCGCGCGACGCGTTCGGAAGCGACCCGGCGGCTTCGTATGTCGAGTTTCCAATGACGAGCGCCAGGCGTCGACCGCTTTCGGCCGCAAACGCATCAGTGGACGCGATCAGAGCTAGTGCGAGCAAGGATAACCATGGAAACCACATTCGCATCGTGCTCGCCTCTCCCTAAGGCCGTCACAGAATCGAACGTTTGATATCGCTTGAATATTCCCCGCAACCGGCGGACTGGGGTATTCGCTTTGAATTGGCTGCTACCCGATATTGCATATTAGCAATTGATGTTGTTTGGGCAAGCACCCCCATGCGGCTCGCCAAGAGGATCGCATTGACGACCCATCAAGCCTCATTCAACTAGGTTGCAGACAATATTCTTGTGAAAAACCGTTCCTTGGGGCACAATTTATAAACGCAACTGAAACTGCGGCGCTCCCTGATATCCGGCCATCAAGCGCCGCGGAATAGTTCGCGCGGGAGAGGCTGCGTCATGGGCCAGGGGTTCTTCCTTCTGTTTGCTGCGGGGGCCGTAGTTACCGCCCTTACAGTCGTCTTGGCACGGAACCCTGTTCATAGCGCATTGGCGCTGATGGCGTGTTTCCTGCAAATCTCGGCAATCTTTGTCCTGCTTGAAGCGTCGCTGCTGGCAGTGGTGCAGATCTTCGTCTATGTCGGCGCCATCATGGTCCTCTTCCTGTTCGTGATCATGATGATCGACGTGCGCGAAGCGGTATTGCAACGGTTCGTGCCAGGGCGAAATCTGCCCGCACTGACCCTCCTCGTCCTGCTTGGGGTCGAGATGCTTGCGCTTGTGCTCTGGAGTGGCCGCTTTTCGGCGGTTGAGCCCGTCGCGTCGGGCGGTGGCGACCAGGTGAGGCAGCTGAGCACGGTCCTTTTCGCCGATTATCTCCTGCCGTTCGAAGTCGCTTCGATCATTCTTCTGGCGGCACTCGTTGGTGCCATTGTGCTCGCCCGGAAGGAGACCGGGTGATGGTTCCGCTCTGGTGGTACATTTCGCTCGCCGTGATCCTCTTCGTGATCGGAGCCGCGGGTGTGCTGCTGAGGCGCAACATCCTCGTCGTGCTGATGTCGCTGGAGCTTATGCTCAACTCGGTCAACATCAATTTCATCGCCTTTGGACGGTACTACGGTGACTTTCGCGGGCAGATCTTCGCGATCTTCGTCATCGCCATCACCGCGGCGGAAGTTGCCGTCGCCCTCGGCATTCTGGTCGCCCTCGTGAGGAACAAGCCCACCCTCAAGATCGACGACGTGACGACGATGAAAGGATAGCGGCTTGGATCCGGTGCTTTCAATCCGGCCGCTACTTGCCGTCGCCGTCGCAGGGCTGGCGGCACTTGCAGTTCTCCTTTTGAACAAGCACGACAAAATCCGGGACGCCGTCTCGCCGCTTGCCGCGGTCGTCATGTTCGCGATCGTCATCTCGATGGCACCCACGGTGCTTTCGGGTGGTACTCTTAATCTCCGCCTGTTCGAGATCCTGCCGGGCATCGCCTTCGCCTTCCGTGTCGATGCGCTCGGCATGGTGTTTGCCACCGTGTCCTCGCTCCTTTGGATCGTCGCAGCGGTCTATTCCATCGGCTACATGCGGCACCTGAACGAGCACGCGCAGACCCGCTTCTTCGCCTGCTTCGCCGCCAGTCTCGCCGCCGCCGTCGGGGGTGCCTTCGCGGCCAATCTGTTCACGCTGGTGATCTTCTACGAGGCGCTGAGCCTCGTGACCTATCCGCTCGTCTACCACCACGAGGACGAAGAGGCCTGGGCAGGCAGCCGAAAGTATCTTGTCTACCTGATGGGCGCATCGAAAAGCGTGCTTCTTGCCGCGCTGGCGCTGACCTACCAGATTGCCGGATCACTCGACTTTGTGCCCGGGGGCCTGCTGGCGAAAGTGGAGGCCTCGGCGCCGCTGCTGACGGTTGTCTATTTCTGCTATCTTTTCGGCTTCGCCAAGGCCGCCGTGATGCCGATGCACGCCTGGCTGCCCGCCGCAATGGTTGCACCGACGCCGGTGAGCGCGCTCTTGCATGCCGTGGCCGTGGTCAAGATGGGTGTGTTTTGCGTGTTGCGGTTGGTGTTCGATGTCTTCGGCGTGGATCTGGTCGCAAAGCTGGGGCTCGGCATCGCAACGGCCTATCTCGTCTCCTTCACCATCCTTATGGCGTCGATCTATGCCCTGACCCGGGACGACCTGAAGGCGCGGCTTGCCTATTCGACGGTGAGCCAACTCTCCTACGTGGTGCTGGGTGCTGTGCTTTTGTCTCCGGTCGCGATGATCGGTGGCATCATTCATATCGCCGTGCACGCCTTCTCCAAGATCACGCTCTTCTTCTGCGCCGGATCGATCTACTGCGCCTCGGGAAAACGAAACATCAGCGACATGGCCGGCATCGGCCGCCGGCTGCCCTGGACGATGGGTGCATTTTTCGTCGCGTCGCTGAGCATGATCGGCGTGCCGCCAACTGCGGGCTTCGTCAGCAAGTGGTATCTTGCGCTCGGCTCGGTCGAAGCAGGCGAGATGGCTTTCCTCGTCGTCCTCCTGGCAAGCTCGGTCCTCAACGCTGCCTACTTCCTGCCGGTGAGCTATATCGCCTTTTTCGGAACAGAGGCGCCGGGAGAGGCAGAACCTGTCCGTGAAATTCCGCTGGTAACGATCCCGCTGGTGGCGACCGCTGCCCTGTCGGTGCTGATGGGCATCTTCCCAGGTTATTTCATCGCCTTGGCGGAAGGAGTGGTCAGATGATCAGGCACATCGTCGATTTCTTTGGCGACGAGCGCTATGCGCGGCCTCGCCGCCGGTTGTTTTATCTCGTGCTCGTTCTGATCGTCGTCGCCGATTTCCTGGTTCCGCGCGAACACGCCGAATATCTGTGGGACCGCTTGCCCGGCTGGTCGGCGGCTTATGGTTTCGGCTCCTGCGTGCTCATCATTTTCGTTTCCAAGTTCCTCGGCCACCAAGTCGGCCTCATGCGGCGCGAGGACTACTATGATTGACTTCGTCCATCCCGGCATCCTGTTCATTCTCGGCGCCGTGCCGATCCCGTTCCTGAAGGGATCGGTCCGCAAGGTCTTTCTGGTGCTCGTTCCTGCTCTCGCCATCGTCGCGGTGTTGACGATGGACCCAGGCAGTTATGGCGCGGCGCGCGTCTTCGGGCAGGAAATCCTCTTTGCAAAGGTCGACAAGCTCAGCATCGTCTTTGCCACCGTCTTCACCATCATGGCGCTGATCGGCATGGTTTACGCGCTGCATCTGCCGCGGGCAGGTCAGCATGTGGCAGCCTGCGTCTATGTCGGCAGTGCGCTGGGCGTGGTGTTTGCCGGTGACTATCTGACGCTCTACCTCTTCTGGGAGGGCATGGCGTTTGCCTCGGCCTATCTGGTCTTTGCGCAAGGGGGCGAACGCGCGATCCGTGCGGCCTTCCGCTATCTGATGGTGCACGTCACGGGCGGCGTCGCTCTGCTTGGTGGCATCGTGCTCCACGGGTTCGCCGCCGGTTCGTTGCTCTTCGGCCCGATCGCCGGAGGCGGTGCCGCGGGAGCAATGGATATCGGCGGCTATCTGATCCTTGCGGGCTTTTTGCTGAATGCTGCGGTGCCGCCGCTGAACGCATGGCTGACGGACGCCTATCCCGAAGCGACCGTCACAGGGGCGGTGTTCATGAGCGCCTTCACTACCAAGACGGCCGTCTACGTGCTGGCGCGCGCATTCCCGGGGACCGAGCTTCTCGTCTGGCTCGGTGCTGTGATGGCACTCTACGGCGTCATCTACGCGGTGTTGGAAAACGACTGTCGGCGGCTGCTTGCCTATCACATCGTCAGCCAGGTGGGTTACATGGTGGCGGGCATCGGGATCGGCACTGAAATGGCGGTAAATGGAGCCACCAGCCACGCCTTCGCACACATCCTTTACAAGGCGCTTCTCTTCATGGGCGCAGGGGCGGTGATTGAGGTCACCGGACGGCGGAAACTGACCGAGCTCGGTGGGCTCTACAAAACCATGCCGCTGACGGTTGCCCTCTATATGGTTGGCGCTTTCGCGATCTCAGCCTTTCCGTTCTTCTCGGGTTTCGTCACCAAGTCGATGGTGATCGCCGCCGCCGGTCAGGATCACAGGGCACTCGTGGTTCTGGTACTCACGATGGCATCGGCAGGCACGTTCCTGCACACGGGCCTCAAGCTGCCTTACTACATGTTTTTCGGGCCTGATCGAAAGCTGGGGGCGCGCGAGCCGCCCAGTAACATGCTGGTTGCGATGGGTATGGCGGCAGTGCTCTGCATCGCGATTGGCGTGTTCCCGGGACCGCTCTATGCGCTCCTTCCCTATCCGGTCGCCTTCGAGCCCTATACGGGCGCGCATGTCACCGAGAGCCTCGGTTTGCTGATGTTTACCGCACTGGGCTTCGTGCTCTTCCTGAAAGCGCTCGATCCGGAAAATACCATCAGCATCGATACGGACTGGTTCTACCGCAAGGGGGCGCGAGCCTTCCTGTGGCTCGCCGAGAAACCGCTGGCGCGATACGAAAAGGCAGTGAGCAATGTGTCCGACACTCTGGTCCTGCCGCTCCTGCACGGGACGGCGCGCGCCGGACTGCGGGCGGATCTAAACGGCGTCGATGCGGCGGTGAACGGGCTTGCCCGCGCCATCCTTGCTGGCGGTGGCGCGTTGCGGCGGTTGCAGACCGGCATGGTCACCCACTACGCGCTGGCGATGATCGCCGGCGTGATCGCGGCGATCACTGTTTTTGCCGTCGTGTGGCAGTAGGGGGTGTGATGGCGTTCCCGCTGCTCAGCCTGATCGTCTTCGTACCGGTCGCCGGGGCGGCGGTCGTGATGCTTCTGCGCAGCGACGAGACGGTTCGGTGGGCAGCGCTCGGCTTCACCTTGCTCGACGTGGCGCTCGCCATTGCGATGCTTTCCGGTTTTAATACCGCAAGCTCAGAGATGCAGTTTGTCGAGAAGCACCCGTGGGTGCCGGAGCTCGGCATAACCTTTGCGCTCGGCGTCGACGGGATCAGCGCGCTCTTCGTGTTCCTGACCGCGCTTTTGGGCTGGGTCTCCGTGCTCGCCTCATGGATCGCCATCGACCGCAAAGTGAAGCAGTTCATGGTCTGCCTGCTCGCCATGCAGACCCTGATGTTGGGTGTATTCACGGCGCTCGACCTGTTTCTCTTCTATGTCTGCTGGGAGGCGATGCTGATCCCGATGTATCTGATCATCGGGGTCTGGGGCGGCGATGGCCGGGTCTATGCGGCGTTCAAGTTCTTCCTCTACACCCTGGCGGGCAGCCTCCTGTTCCTGATCGGCGTCATCGTTCTTTACTTCGAAGGTGGCAGGACGTTCGACATCCTCGCCTTGATGGCACTCGACCTGCCGTTCGACATTCAATCCTGGCTGTTTTTTGCCTTCCTCGTCGCATTCGCGGTCAAGGTGCCGATGGTCCCGCTCCATACCTGGCTGCCGGACGCCCATGTGCAGGCTCCGACGGCCGGCAGCATCATCCTTGCCGGCGTACTCCTGAAGATGGGCGCCTATGGGTTCCTGAGGTTCTCGCTGCCGATGCTGCCGGAGGCTTCAGTCTATTATTCGACCTTGATGATGGCACTCTCGGCACTCGCGATCGTTTATGGCGGGCTGCTTGCCTTGGCGCAGGACGATTTGAAGAAGCTGGTGGCCTATTCCAGCATCAGCCATATGGGTTTCGTGACGCTTGGGATTTTTGCCCTTAACCCGCTCGGGCTTCAAGGCAGCATCCTGCAGATGTTCAATCACGGCGTGACGACCGGCGCGCTCTTTCTGTTCGTCGGCCTGATCTACGAGCGCACCCATTCCCGCAGCATCGCCGACTATGGCGGCTTGATGAAGGTGGCTCCCGTTTACACCGGATTCCTGGCGCTGTTCGTGCTGTCGTCGATGGCGTTGCCGGGAACGAACGCGTTCGTGGGCGAGTTGCTGGTTCTGTCGGGTGGGTTTGCGGCCAACCTCACGCTTGGCGCAGTCGCCGTATTGGGCGCATTGCTGAGCGCGGCCTATCTGCTTGGCATGTACCGGAAGGTCGCGCTCGGTCCGGCAACCGTCGGCGCGCGGTTCAAGGTTCGTGACGTCAATGGCCGCGAACTGGTGGCGATCCTGCCGCTTGCCGTCTTCGTGCTTTGGGTCGGGTTCTACCCCAAGCCCTTTCTCGCCATCATCGACAGCTCGGTCACGCATCTTTTGCAGCAGGTCCACGACAGGGGGAACGGCCCATGACCGCCGCAACGCTCCTTGCGTCGATCCTTGTAAGCCTGCCCGAAATCATCGTGATTGTCGGGTCCTCAATCCTGTTGATTGGCGGGCAACTCTTGCCGAAGGGAAAGGACGCTCTTCTTGTCTGGGCGTCGGTCGCGGTCGTGCTGCTTGCCGTCCTGGCGACATTCACGCTGTCAGGAGAGGCGCAGCCGGCCTATGCGGGCATGTTCGTCGCCGACCCCTTCTCCATCTTCTTCAAATCGCTGTTCTACCTGTCGATCCTGCTCACGTTCCTGCTCTCGCGAAACTATGCCAATATCGAAGGGATCGGCGGCAGCGAATACTATGTGCTGCTGCTGCTTGCGCTCGCCGGCATGATGATCATGGCGTCTGCGACCGATCTCCTGTCGATCTATGTCGGCCTCGAACTGATGGTGCTCTGCACCTACGTTTTGACCGGCTTCCTTCGGCGTGAACAACGCTCAAACGAGGCGGCGCTCAAATACGTCATCCTCGGCGCCGTCTCGACCGGGATTTTTCTTTACGGCGTCTCGCTGGTCTACGGCCTTACCGGCACGACGCAACTGGACCGGATGGCGGCGGCAGTCAGCAATGATCCGCTCGATCCGGGTTTGCTGCTTGCGGTGGTCTTCATCGTCGCCGGACTGGTCTTCAAGATCGGCGCAGTGCCGTTCCACATGTGGGTGCCGGATGTCTACGAGGGTGCCCCGACGACGATTACCGCCTTCATGTCCGTCGGGCCCAAGGCGGCAGGCTTCGCGGTGATCCTCAGGGTGTTCCTCAACCCGTTGGTCGCAAGTTCCAACGTCTGGATCATATTGGCCGTTATCGCGGTGGTGACGATGGCGCTCGGAAGTTTCGTGGCGCTGGTGCAGGATAACTTCAAGCGCTTGCTCGCCTATTCCAGCATCGCCCATGCCGGCTTTGCCATTTTGGGCATCGTGGCCGGCGGTGCGGACGGGATCGCCAGCGTGATGCTCTACCTTCTGATTTACACTTTCATGAACCTTGGCATCTTCGGCGCCGTCATCATGATGCGCAACGGCAATTTCTCGGGCGAAGTCATTGACGACTATTCCGGCTTCGCCAAGCTGCATCCGGGGCTGGCGCTGTTGATGTTGCTCTATCTGTTTTCGCTGGCGGGCATTCCGCCGACGGCAGGCTTCTTCGCAAAGTTCTACGTTCTGGTCGCGCTCGTCGAGCGTGGTTTCGTCCTTTTGGCCGTGATCGCGGTGCTCCTGAGCGCCGTCGCCGCCTACTTTTACATTCGCATCGTCATGGTGATGTTCATGCGCGAACCGGAGCGGTCGTTCGAGCCGGCGCTGACGCCCCTGGTCGGCGCTGCTCTCGCCGTCACGGCCGCCGGCACGATTGGCATCGGCCTGTTTCCGGCGTGGTTTCTGAAGCTCGCCCAGCAGTCGGCCTTCGGCGGCTGAGCGATCGGCATTTGCATTGGCCTATCCGACAGAATAAACTAGCAGTTTAGGAAAGGAATGCCCTTAGCCGCCTACTGGGCGGCCGCGTTACCGGCCCGAAGGAGCCGATCGCGGCTTGACCAACGCCCCGATGGGTGACCGGGCTGCGCGATATGTCTGCAGCGGATTTCCTGCCGGTTCTTTTCATGATCGCCGGAATTGTTCTGGTGGTGGGGGCGACGCTTTTTGTTTCCTCGCTGTTGCGGCCGTCCAATCCCTATCCCGAAAAGAACATGCCCTATGAATGCGGCATGGACCCGGCAGGCGAGGCAGCCGGGGGACGCTTCAGGGTGCAGTTCTTCATCCTTGCGATCCTCCTGGTCGTCTTTGATGTCGAGGCGATGTTTCTCTTCCCCTGGGCAGTCGTCCTCAAAGAGATTGGTCTCGTCGCTTATCTCGAAATGTTCGTCTTCATCGTGCTGCTTCTCGTGGGTTTTGCCTACGCCTGGCTGAAGGGAGCGCTGGAATGGGAGGAGTAGGAAACACGATCCAAGACAGCGTGCTGTTCACCACGGCCGAGAGCGTCATCAATTGGAGCCGAAGGTCGGCCTTGTGGCCCGAGACCTTCGGCATCGCCTGCTGTGCCATCGAAATGATCTCGGCCGGTTGCGCGCGCTACGATCTCGACCGGTTCGGCGTGGTGTTTCGCCCTTCGCCGCGGCAGTCCGATGTGATGATCATCGCCGGCACGGTGACCCGGAAGTTCGCGCCCGTCGTGCGCCGACTTTACGATCAGATGCCGGAGCCGCGCTGGGTGATCGCCATGGGCACCTGCGCGATATCGGGCGGCGTCTACAACACCTATGCCGTGGTGCAAGGGTCTGAAACCTTTGTGCCAGTCGATGTCCATGTGCCCGGCTGTCCGCCACGGCCCGAGGCGCTGATGCATGGCTTCCTGCTATTGCAAGAAAAGATCAAGAAGTCCCGCGCGCTCGCCGGAACACCTCTCGATCGGGTGGGGGCATCATGAGTGTCGAACCGTCTCTCAATCGCGCCCTGATCCTGGAGCGCTTCGGGGAAGCGATCGAGGATCTCGGAACTGCGCATGGCATTGATGTCTTTGTCGTTCCACCCGAAAAGATCGTCGAGTTCTGCCGGTTCCTGAAGGACCAGCCCGAGTTCAGGTTCAACTTCCTTTCCGACATCTGCGGCGTTGACCATTATCCCGAAACGCCGCGCTTTGAGGCGGTGTACCATCTCTATTCGCTGCCCAACCGGTGGCGTGTCCGCATCAAGTGTCGGCTTGGCGATCCGCCCGAGGTTGCCTCGGTCACCGGGGTCTGGCGCACGGCCAACTGGCATGAGCGCGAGGCCTGGGACATGTATGGCATCCGGTTCCAGGGGCATCCTGACTTGCGCCGGATCTATATGTGGGAGGGCTTCGAGGGCTTTCCCCAGCGCAAGGACTTCCCGCTTAAGGGGTACAAGGACAAGCTGAACCCGTTTGGTGCCGAAGGTCCGCCGCCGACCCAGCCCGACCTCGCCACGCGGGACATTCCATAGGGGGGAGGAAGTGCGGGCGGTTTCCTTCTGGACCGATCCGAAACCACATGAACCAGGGAGACCGATCGATACCGGAAAGTTGAGATGACCGAAGTCACCGAGCTCACGAGGCCGGAAGGAGAAGCACTCAACAGCAAGGAAGTGCTTCTCAATCTCGGACCCCAACACCCCAGCACCCATGGGGTCCTCCGGCTCGTGCTCGAACTGGACGGCGAGTATGTCAAGCGGGTGGACCCCCATATCGGCTACCTGCATCGCGGCACGGAAAAACTGGCAGAAAGTTTTACCTATACGCAGATCTTCCCTCTGACCGACAGGCTCGACTATCTCTGCCCGCCCTCGAACAACCTGGCCTTCGCGCTCGCGGTGGAGAAGCTGCTCGGCATCGAGGCCCCGATCCGGGCGCAATATATCCGCGTGATGATGGCGGAACTCGCGCGCATCTCCGGTCATCTTTTGATCACCGGCGCGCTGCCGATGGACCTCGGTGCCATGACCGCGCTGCTTTACGTCATGCGCGAGCGCGAAATGATCATGGATCTCCTCGAAATGGTCACCGGCGCGCGCATGCACACCTCCTTCTGCCGGGTCGGTGGGGTGCGCGAGGACCTGCCTGATGGGTTCTTCCCAAAGATCAGGGAGTTCTGCGACATCTTCCCAAACCGCATCCGCGACTATGAGCGGCTCCTCGAAGACAACAGGGTGTTCCTGAAACGCACCCAAGGGATCGGCGTCATCACTGCCGACGACGCCGTTGATCTCGGCCTCAGCGGTCCGAACCTGCGTGCTTCCGGCGTCGACTGGGACATCCGTCGTGACGAGCCCTACGAAATTTACGACCGGCTCGATTTCAATGTCATCACGCGCAATGAAGGCGATTGTTATGCGCGCTGGCGATGCCGGGTCGATGAGATGCGTGAAAGCATGCGCATCATCGAACAATGCATCGACCAGATGCCCGAGGGGCCGTTCCAGGTCGACATGCCGACGATTGCCTTCCCCGTCGACAAGGAGCGTGTGCATTGCTCGATGGAGGCCCTGATCCAGCATTTCGACCTGTCGGCGTATGGCTTCAGCGTGCCGAAGGGCGAGGTCTATTCGGCAATCGAAGCGCCTAAGGGGGAGCTCGGCTTCTACATCATCAGCGACGGGTCGCCGAAACCGTTCCGCATGAAGGTCAGGGCACCCTCATTCGTCAACCTTCAAGGCGTCTTCGGCGTCACGAACGCCCGCTATCTGGCGGACATGATCGCCGTGCTCGGCAGCCTCGATCCTGTGATGGCGGAGGTCGACAAGTAGCGGAGATTTGGACGTGATGGCGATGCGTGAGAAGATCGAACAGGCGGCGGCGCGGTATCCCGACCAGCGCTCGGCGATCATGCCTGCACTTTTGATCGCGCAGCGCGAACATGGCCATCTGCCCGGCCCGGTGCTGGAGGAAGTCGCCGAAATCCTCGGCGTCGAGCGGATCTGGGTCTACGAGCTCGCAACCTTCTACACGCTCTTCCATACCGAGCCAGTGGGCAAGTTCCACCTGCAGCTCTGCGACAATGTCTCCTGCATGCTGCGGCGATCCGAGGATCTGCTGACGCATCTGGAGAACGTGCTCGGGATCAAGAAGGGAGGCACGACGGCGGATGGTCTGTTCACGCTCTCGACTGTCGAATGCCTCGGCGCCTGTGAAATGGCTCCGGTCATGCAGGTCGGCGACGACTATCACGGCAATCTCGACATCGAGCGGATCGACGCGCTGCTTGCTCGGCTGCGCGCCATGGTTCCGCACGCGGCCGGCGCCGATCTCGCTGCCGTCGAACCGCCGGGGGAATAACCATGTACGAACCGGTTCTTTTGAAGAATGTGAACGTGCAGGATGGGCATCTTCTTTCGACCTATGAGGCCGGCGGCGGCTACCGAGGGCTTCACAAAGCCCTCAAGGAACATACGCCCGACGAGATCATCGATCTCATCAAGCGGTCGAACCTGCGTGGCCGCGGCGGAGCCGGGTTTCCGACCGGCATGAAGTGGAGTTTCGTCCCCAAGCGGGCCGACAAGCCGAAATATCTCTGCTGTAACGCCGACGAAGGGGAGCCTGGCACCTTCAAGGACCGGATCGTCATGGAGCGCGACCCGCACCAGCTGGTCGAGGGCATGGCGATCAGTGCCTATGCGATCGGGGCAGAGGTCGCCTATGTCTATGTTCGCGGCGAGTATGTGCTGGCGATCAGGCGGCTGGAACAGGCGATCGCCGAGGCCAAAGCCAAAGGCTATCTCGGAACGCGCATACTGGGCTCGGACTTCAATTTCGTCGTCCACGTCCATTGCGGTGCTGGTGCCTATATCTGTGGCGAAGAGACCGCGATGCTCGACTCGCTCGAGGGCAAGAGGGCGCAGCCGCGCCTGAAACCGCCGTTCCCGGCGGTTGCGGGGCTCTATGCCAGCCCGACCGTCATCAACAATGTCGAGACGCTGGTCTGCGTGCCGCATATCGTGGCGCGGGGCCCTGATTGGTTTCGTGGTATCGGACCCGAAAAGAGCCCAGGCCCGAAGCTCTATTGCGTCAGTGGACAGGTGCGCATGCCCGGCCTCTTCGAACTTCCGATGGGGATCCCGCTTCGAGAACTGGTCGAGGACCATGCCGGCGGGCCGCCGGCCGGTCGCAAGATCAAGGCGGTAATACCAGGTGGTGTTTCCGCACCGGTGATCCCGGAGCCGGGCCTGGACGTCGGGATGGATTTTGACTCGCTTGCTGCAGCCGGCACGATGCTGGGTTCGGCAGGCGTGATCGTCGTCGACGACACGACCTGCATGGTCAAGGTCGCCACCCGCATCATCGAGTTCTTTCACCACGAGTCCTGCGGCAAGTGCACACCCTGCCGTGAGGGGTTGAACTGGGTTGTGAAAGTGCTGCGCCGGATCGAAGCGGGCGAGGGCGCCCCCGGCGACATGGAGCAGCTGGATATGCTCTGCAAGGGCATTTTCGGCAATACGTTTTGTGCTTTGGGTGACGGTGCTGCGATGGGGTTGCGGGCCTCGCTTGCGCATTTCCGCGAGGAGTTCGTCGCCCATATCGAGGAGCGGAAGTGTCCGTTCCACTGAGGAGCGCTCGAGCGCGGGCGAGTAAGTCATGGTGAGCGTTACGATCAATGGGCAAACACTGGACGTTGCGGCCGGCTCGACTGTGTTGCAGGCCGCTCAGCGCTTGGGCATCGAAATTCCGACCTTCTGCTACCTGAAGCGCCTGCCGCCGCTTGCCTCCTGCCGCATGTGTCTCATCGAGATCGAGGGACGGCGGCGGCTACAGCCGTCCTGCGCCACAGCCGTCACTGAAGGCATGGTCGTGCGAACGGACACGCCACTGATTGATGAAACACGTTCGTCCATGCTGGACATGCTGCTTGCCAACCACCCGCTCGATTGCCCGATCTGCGACAAGGGCGGCGAGTGTGAGCTTCAGGACATGGTGATGGCCTATGGCCCGGGGAGAAGTCGCTTTCATGATCCCAAGCGCGTCTTCCATTCTCGCGACATTCGCCTGAGCCCGGTCGTCATCATGAACGTCAACCGTTGTATCCAGTGCCAGCGCTGCGTGCGCATGTGCGAGGAGGTCGTCGGCGCGGTCGCCCTTGGCACTGTCGAGAAAGGCATGGATACGGCCGTCACCGGCTTTGAGGGCAGTCTTGCCAGTTGCGACCAGTGTGGCAACTGCATCGAAGTTTGTCCGGTCGGCGCGCTGATGAGCTTTCCCTATCGCTATAAGGCTCGGCCCTGGGATCTCGCCGAGGTCGACACGATCTGTCCGCATTGCGGCACGGGATGTCAGCTGACCGTTGGCGCGCGCAAGGGCGAATTCATGCGTGTCCGGTCCAAGGAGGAACACGGCGTCAACCGCGAAACGCTCTGCGCACGCGGCCGTTTCGGCCTCGACTTCATCGAAGGGCATGATCGGATCAAACGACCGATGATCCGACGCGACGGCACTCTTGTGCCGGTTTCCTGGGACGAAGCAGGAGACTATCTGCGCCGGCGGCTAGCAGCGGTCGAAAGCAAGGCTTCCGGCGGACTTGTCTCGCCGCGCCTGCCCAATGAAGTTCTCTATCAATTCCAGAAGCTCATGCGCACGGTCTTTGCGACCAACAATATCGACTGCTCGTCGCGCTGGTCCACACCCTTCGACGCGCTTGCCCCGCTGATGGCGAGCTACAGTCGTGCACCTTTGACGGACGTGATCGGCGTCGACCACGTGCTTGTCATTGCAGGCAACGTGACCGAGGAAAACCCGGTTACCGAGTATCTGCTGCGGGATGCCGCCAGGCGGCGCGGGACTGGATTGCTGATGCTCTCGACGCGACCGTCCCGCCTCGACGCCGATGCTAAGGCTGTGGTTCGTGTGCCGCCCGGCGGAGAGGCCGCGAGCCTTGCAGCCGTGGTTGCCGGACTTGCTGAGGCCGCCGGCGAGAAACTGTCAGGTGACGCTCTTGCGGAGATCGCACTGATAACCGCCGGTCCGGTAGCCAGCAATGGCGGCGATGCACCGGATCGTCTGGCCGCAGCACTCAACGAAGGCGGCACTGTCACCGTGCTTGTCAGTGTCGACCTCCTGAGATCGTCAGACGCGCGGGGAGCGTTGCAACAACTCACCAATCTCTTGCAACTGCTTCGCCTCCTCGGCAAGACCCCAGCATTGCAGGTCCTCTTCGACCGCGCCAACCAGCTGGGCGCCTTTGATATGGGGGCCCTGGCGGGCGGCTTGCCGGGGCTGCAGCCGGTTGTCGACGAGACGGCGCGCGCCGCTCTTGCCCGGAACTGGGGCGCCGAAATCCCTGATGGGCCGGGTGCTGATCTCGACGCGATGCTGGATCTCTGCGTGGCTGGGCAAATGGGGGCGCTCTACCTTGTCGGAACTGACCCCCTGATCGCCTATCCGGACAGGGAGTTCATGGCGCGGGCCCTTGGTGCTGCTGGCCTGTTGATCGTCCAGGACAGTTTCCTTACGGAGACGGCCGCACTGGCCGAGGTCGTCTTGCCAGCGGCGGGCTACGGTGAAGAGCCCGGCAGCTTTACCAACAACGAGGGTCGCATCCAGCAGGTCGCCAAGTTCCGGGAACCAGTCTTTGAGGCGCGGGGCAATCTCGCTATCTTCGATTTTGTCGCAGCTGAGCGCGGCCAAATATTGCAGCCTTCGACGCATGTCGCGCTTTTCGATGAGATCGCCCGGCTGATACCGGCCTATCAGGCGCTCACCTGGACCGGACTTGGTGCCGACGGTGCCTTCACGAAAGAAGGCCCGACGCCACCGGCGGAAGCCTTCCATGCACCGCCGACCGTTTCGCAACCGCACGACGGGCTCGTGCTCGTCACCGGCAACTGTCTGTTCCACAATGGCTATCTGACCGAGCGTTCGGAGATCCTGAACACGGTCGCCAACGATCCTTATGTCGCGATGAGCGCTGAGGATGCGGCTAAGCTTGGCCTTTCGGACGGCGACCAGGTGGTCGTTTGTTCAACCCGCGGTGAACTGGTAGCGCAGCTCAAGGTCGAAAAGCCGTTTCCCAAGGGGCTCGTCTTTGTTCCCGAAAACTATCGGTCTCTTCGCCTCAACAGCTTGATGAGGCGAGGTGAATACCCGTGTCCGGTTAAGGTTCACAAGGCAGAAACAGCGCACGCAATCGAGGGCACGAACCGGGTCTGGCGAGGAGCATGAGGATCTGCGCGCGAGACGCCTGCACGGTCTCTTGTCCCGATCTGTGGGTGCAAAGCCACTCTCAGTGGTAGCCGGCCCCGGCAATGTATTCGTGCAGGTGCCGCTCCGTGCGCTGCGCCTCGTCGAGCCGGTGCTTGACCACGTCGCCGATGCTGACGACGCCGACAATGGCCTCCTCCTCAATGACCAGCACATGACGTGTGCGTCTCTGGGTCATGATCGACATCACCAGGGGCAGCCCATCGACAGCCGCGCAAATCGCCACGTTGCGGTTCATGATGTCGGCGACCGGCATCAGCGCTGCCTCTGGCCCGTATTCCGCAAGCGCGTTGCAGCAATCCCGCTCCGATAGCGTGCCCAGATACCTTCCGGGCGCGTGGCTGACGACCACGAAGCCGATATTGTTGTCACGAAAGAGCCGCAGGATCTCCACCATCGTCTGGTCGGGAGCGACTGCGATCACCCCAGCACCCTTATCCTTCACGATTTCACCGACAAGCATCTGAGCCTCCTATCTGCGCGCCCCGGTTTGCTGCTCCTCACGTTCGCCGGATATTGCGCCACCAGTTGTATCCGCGCGGTTCGCTCGTTTCGACCAGCACGTCCTCATCGGTATTCAGGCGTGCGGCGACGACACCACCGCCGGTCATTGCCTTTCCAGGTTTTTCGAGCAGATCGTCGCGTCCGATCACGAGGTCGCGTGACGAAAAACTCGAGAATTCGTACTGCTGGCCAAGTGCGATGGCGTCCGCAGGGCAGGCGTCCTCACAGAGGCCGCAGAACAGGCACCGGGCCGTGTCGATCTCGAATTTTGCTGGGTGTCGGTTGCCGTTTTCGTCCTCGTAGGGAACGACTTCGATGCACTCGCAGGGGCAGATGCGAGCGCAAAGCTCGCACGCGACACACTTGATCTCGCCCTCTTCGTCGCGTTTGAGGAAGTGATGGCCGCGATAGCGCGAGTAGGGGAGCCACTTCTCCTTGTCCGGATACTGCATGGTCACCGGCTTGGAGAACATATAGCCAAAGGTCAGCGCAAAGGCGCTCGCCAGATCCGCAAAAAGCGCCCAGCCGATCCATGTTCCAGCTCTGTCGACCACGCGTGACATCGTCGCGCCGTTCTACAGCGGCGTGCGTCTATTCCAACGCGGGAGGGTCGCTGTAGTCCCTTCGATTGCTGCACGCACCTTCGTCAGATCGACACCGAACCTAGAAGGCGCGTGGACAAGCCGCCTTGGCTCCTAAGTGAAAGCAATACCAGTGATAATTATGTTCGCCATTGACAGAGGAAGCAAGACTTTCCATCCGATCGCCATCAGTTGGTCATAGCGATAGCGGGGCAAAGTGAAACGGAACCACATAAACACATAAATGAAGAATGCCACCTTGAGCGCAAACCAGACAAGCGGCGGCAGCGGAATGAGAATACCGTTCCAGCCGCCGAAAAACAGGATGACGGAGAGGACCGATACCAGGAGCACGATGACGTATTCGCTGACCATGAAGAACGCGAAACGGATACCGCTGTACTCGGTATGGAACCCTGCGCCGAGATCCCCTTCCGCTTCGGCCAGGTCGAAGGGAATGCGCTGCGCTTCGGCCAATCCCGCAACGAAGAAGACGAAGAACCCGATCGGCTGATAGACGATGTTCCAGAGATCACTCTGGGCGCGCACGATGTCCACGAGGCTCATCGACTGTGCGAGCATCACGACGCCGACGACTGCGAAACCCATGGGGATTTCGTAGCTGATCATCTGTGCGCAGGTCCTCAGACTGCCGAGAACGGCGTATTTGCTGTTGGCGGCCCAGCCGCCGAAGATGACGCCATAGACCTCCAGACCGATCACCGCGAAGACGAAGAGCAATGCCACATTCAGGTTGGAAACGTAGAGCGTGATCTCTGCATTGAGCACGGAGACGGTCTCGCCGAAGGGGATCGCGACAAAAACCACAAAGGGCGGAGCGAGCGCCAGGATTGGCGCCAGCTTGAATAGGAAGCGATCTGCCTCTGCAGGGATATGATCTTCTTTCGTCAGGAGCTTGATACCGTCCGCCACCGGCTGCAGCAGGCCGTGCCACCCCACGCGCATCGGACCCATGCGCTGCTGCATGTGGCCGGCAATCTTTCGTTCCAGCCAGGTCAGCGGCAAAGGCAAGAGTAGAAGCATTGCGATCAGCAATGCGATCTTGAGGGCGATAAGGCCAAGGGCGACGAGAAGTTCCATGATCCGCGGCCATCTATTCGACAGGCAGAAACGTGACTGGGCCCGACCCGGCTTACCCTTTAAGCGGGTCCTTCCAGCTTTCTCCATTTTCTCACGAAACGGCGGCCGTGGACAGGCTGCCGTTTCCTGTTCTGGGCTTGGCGGCCAATGCCGAGTTCGTCAACGCGCCGACTGCGGGCAGGTATCGACATTCTCGTTGGACAGCAGGAATTGATCGTTCACGTTCGTGAAGCATTCATCGCCAGAAGCCGGGCATTGGGTCCGACGCCTGTATTCAAAGTTTGTCTGCCCCCATCAAACGGGATGCTGTGTAAGATTTCCCCAACTCGCACCGGGCGGATCACCGCTTTTACGGCCGCGCCGGTGACCTTCGTTTCGTGGGGAAAACAATGGATCTGCAAAAGATCAAGACGCTTCTCGATTTTGTCGGGCGATCGTGTGTCTCGGAGCTGACAGTCAGCGATGCAGACACGACTGTCGTCATTCGCAATCCGGCCCGTCAAGCCGCGGCCAGTCTGGAAATCTCGGCCCCGGTGCCCGCAAAGCCTTCGACCGCCGAGCCGGCAAAGTTGGATGATCAGGCGCAAGGGCAGCTTGTTCGCGCTTCGACCTCGGGCATCGTGCATCAGTCAAGCAGCCCGGGATCCGCTCCAATCGTGACGGAAGGCAACCAGGTGGAGGTGGGCCAGGCTCTGTGTATCGTGGAGGCGATGAAGGTCTTCACGACCATCTCGACCCCGTTCGGCGGTATCGTCAAACGCATCTTCTTCGAGGACGGTCAGGAGGTTGCCTTCGGCGACCCGCTCGTGGAGATCGGCTGATGGACGCGTCTTACGAAGCCGCCCGGAAAGTCGGCCGTCCATTCCAGTCCGTCCTCGTCGCCAACCGCGGAGAAATCGCCGTCCGGATCGAACGGGCCTGCAAGGAACTCGGCCTTCGTGCGATCCTTGTTGCCTCCGAGGCAGATAGGGCCGGCGCTGCGGCGGCGAGCGAAGGTGGTCCACTGTCGATCGGACCGCCGGCAGCAACAAGGAGCTACCTCAACCAGGCTGCAATCCTTCTTGCTGCACGCGTGACCGGGGCAGAGGCCATCCATCCGGGCTACGGGTTTCTCTCGGAGAATGCCGATTTCGCCGAAGCAGTTGAAAAGGCCGGCCTGGTTTTCGTCGGTCCACCGGCCTCGGCGATCCGCACTATGGGCGACAAGATCGCTGCGAAGCGCGCGATGATGACAGCCGGCGTCCCTTGCGTGCCAGGGCCAGGCGAACCTCTGCCTGACGATGTTGAAGCCGTCCGTGAAATCGCCGAGGCCATTGGCTACCCGGTCATCGTCAAGGCGGCCGGTGGCGGCGGCGGGCGGGGCATGCGGGTCGTGCGTGACGGCGCCGATATAGGCGATGCGGTTGCGATAACGCGAGAGGAGGCGCGCCGCGCCTTCGGCAACCCAGATCTCTACATGGAGAAGTTTCTGGAGCACCCGCGCCATGTCGAGTTCCAGGTGCTCTGCGACAACCATGGCCATGCCGTCTGGGTTGGTCATCGCGATTGCTCCGTCCAGCGGCGGCACCAGAAGGTCGTCGAGGAGGCGCCGGCACCCGGTATTGCGCCGGAACTCGCTGAGAGGATCGGCGCGCGCTGCGCGGAGGCCTGCCGGCAGATCGGCTATCGCGGGGTTGGAACCTTCGAGTTCCTTTATGAGCACGGCGAATTCTACTTCATCGAAATGAACACCCGACTGCAGGTCGAACATCCGGTTACAGAGACAACAACCGGTGTCGATCTCGTGCACGAGCAGTTGCGTTTGGCCCAGGGCGACGTCCTCGATACGGGCCGTTTTCGCGGCGAGGCGCGGGGGCACGCCTTCGAATGCCGCATCAATGCGGAGGATCCGACCACTTTCGTGGCCTCTCCCGGGCGCATCTCAGCGGTTCGTTTTCCAAGCGGACCAGGCATTCGCGTCGATACCCACGTCTCGGCTGGTTACCGCGTTTCCGCGTACTATGATTCCCTGATCGCCAAATTGATCGTCCATGCGCCGACCCGCGACGAGGCGATCCGGCGCATGCAGGTCGCCCTTTCGGAAACCAGGATCGAGGGCATCTCCACGAACCTTCCGCTGCACGAAAGGATCTTTGCCGATCCTGACTTCATCGAGGGCTGCGTCGATATCCATCATCTTGAAAAGCGTTTGAGGGAGGAAGCCGATGCCAAGGCGTGACCGCTCGTTGGGCAGATCCGATATCGGCGACTTCTCCGATCCGGCGCTCATCTCTACGTTGACCAACTGGCTTGGCGCATCTGGCGCGAGCGAGCTCGAAATCAGCACGAAGGGCGGCCACACCCTGAAGATTGTGCTGCCCGTCGACGCGAGCCCGGAGAGGCCTCGTGAAGCGGCCAAGGACGTCACCTCTTCGGCGATGGAGGGATGGACGGTCAAGGCACCGCTCGCCGGCGTTTTTCGTGATCGCCATCCCGGTGACGTCGATGCTTCACCACTCGCCTCCGAGGGCAGCACGGTTGAGGCGGGAAATGTCGCCGGTTTTGTCGAGGTCGGCCCCATCCTGATGCCGGTGATCGCGCCGGTGACCGCGAACGTGGCAGGCGTCCATGCCCGTGCCGGAGAACTGATCGGCTACGGCGATCCCGTTTTGACGATGGAAAACGCCCGATGACCCTCCTGCAACAGACCCCATTGCCGTTGCCTGCCTCGATCGTCCCGAACACCGACGGGCAGGCCAAGATCTCCTTCATCGGCACGCGGGCGTTTCTGCTCGAGGCGCCCGGCGCCTTCGACCTGCCAAGCCAGAGGCGCATCTGGGCGCTCTCCAGCGCGCTCGAGGCGCACGAAGACGTAGCCGAGATCGTTCCTGGTATGACGAACCTGCTGGTGATCTTGAAGCAGACCCCGGATGATCCCGAAGAGGTCGTCCGGCAGCTGCAGGACGAATGGCACCGAGCCCAGGGCATCGATCTGGCCGGTCGGCAAATTGAAGTCTCCGTCACCTATGGTGGCGAACACGCCAGCGACCTGCCGGCTCTGTGTGATCTCAGTGGTCTCAGCGATCGGGAAGTCGTGCGCATTCACTATGAAGGCATCTACCGCGTCTTCGCCCTCGGCAGCGCGCCGGGCTTCGGATACCTGCACGGGCTTGATCCCCGCATTCACATGCCTCGAAAAAACGTGCCCTCGCTCAAGATGGCGCGGGGCTGCGTCACGATCGGCGGCATGCAGACCGGTGTGGCTGTTCTGACCGGCCCGAACGGATGGAATTCCATCGGCTTTGCCGAACTTCAGATGTTTGATCCTGAGGCCGCAGCGCCAGCCTTGATGGCGCCCGGCGACACCGTGCGCTTCCGCCCCGAAAGGATCGAGCTGTGATCGAGATCGTCGAAACCGGCCCGCTGAACACTATTCAGGATCTGGGGCGTCCGGGCTATCGCAACATCGGGGTCACGGCCTCAGGCGCGATGGACCCTCTGGCCATGGAGATCGGCAACACTCTTCTCGGCAATCCCCAGGGTGCTGCCGTCCTCGAGGTCCAGACTTTCCCCTTCCGGCTGGTCTTTGCCAAAGGAGGCGCATTCGCGCTCACCGGTGCCGATTGCCGGGCGAAGCTCGACGGCGTCTCCCTGCCGCCCTGGTGGGCTGCGCAGGCCACGACCGGTCAGGTGTTGGAGCTCTTCCCGCCGCATCGCGATGCACGGGCCTATGTGAGCCTGGCTGGCGGGGTCGATGTGGCAGAGGTGATGGGATCGCGCAGCACGTCGCTGCGTGGAAGCTTCGGCGGGCTCTCGGGCCGGACCCTTGCCGCCGGCGACGCCATTGTGACCGGCCCGGTAGAGCCTGCTTGCCTGCCGAAGGGCGGCTTCGGCGTTGTGCCGCCAGCGGTTGCCCTGAAGGATGTGTTTCCTTTCGATAAGGGCGGTGCGCTTCTCATTCGCGCACTGCCGGCCGGCGAACACGATCTCTTCGGGGCTGACGCGGACCGGTTCTGGCGCCAGCCGTGGAAGATCTCGGCGCGCAGCGACCGTACCGGATACCGCCTCAGCGGAGATCCGATCCATCCGGCGGAGGTGGTGGAGATGCGCTCGCACGGCGTCGTGCCCGGCGTCATCCAGGTGCCGCCTGCTGGCGAACCGATCGTCCAGATGAGCGATGCCAACACGGCCGGAGGATACCCGAAGATCGCCGGCGTCATCGAGGCGGATCTCTGGCGGATGGGACAGGCGCGCATTGGGTCGACTGTGCGCTTCGTGCCGGCCACGCACGCCGAGGCCAGAGCCATCGAGAAGGCGCTCGCTGCCTATGTCGAAGATATCAGAAATACCGCGCGCCTCGTCAGCAAGGCGCTCGCCGCCATGGCCTAGGAGACATTCATGAAGGTGGATCTCAATTCCGACATGGGCGAGGGTTTCGGACCCTATTCGCTCTGTGATGACGAGGCGATGATGGATGTGGTGACCTCCGCCAACGTCGCCTGCGGCTTTCATGCCGGCGACCCGGAGACAATGACCCGGATGGTACGTCTCGCGCGGGCGAGGGGGGTCGACGTCGGTGCGCATCCGGGCTTGCCGGACCGGCAAGGTTTCGGGCGCCGGGAACTGCCCTTTGGCGCAGACGAACTGCGCCAGCAGATGCTCTACCAGCTGGGCGCGTTGATTGCGATCGCGCGCGCAGAAGACGTGCGCGTCTCCCATGTCAGTTTTCATGCTGCAATGGGCAACATGGTCAATCGCGACCCGACGCTTGCGGCTGCGATGATGGCAGCGATCCGTGCCGTCGATCCCGAACTGATCGTTTTCGCTACGGCTGACAGCATCATTGAACGGGCGGCAATTGCTGCCGGGCTGAAGACGTTGACCCTCTTCTTGGCAGACCGTGCCTATGACGCCGACGGCAAACTCGTGCCGCGTGGAAAGCCCGGTGCCCTCGTCAAGGAGGAGCCTCGGTTGCGTCAAAGGGTGCGGCAGTTCCTGATCGACGGCACAGTCACTGCCATCGACGGGACCGTCATCCCCATGCGGGCCCGTTCCATCCTCGTGCACAGCGATACGCCCGGCTCACTTGAACTTGCACGTACCGTCCGCAGCGAAATCGAGGCGGCCGGCGGCGTGGTCACGCCCGTCTCGAAGCTTCCGGGTTGAGCCCTCGCACACTGCAAAACCTTATCCGTTCCTATCGAAAGCAACGATCATGCCCGCTATCGCCGACCGCCTGAAGAACGTTTCCGTTTCCGCTTCTGCCACGATGAGCCAGCGCGCCCGCGATCTCGCGGCAAGCGGCGTCAAAGTGATAAGCCTCTCCTCCGGCGAGCCCGACTTTCCAACGCCAGCCAACGCCGTCGAGGCGGCCCATGCCGCAGCCCTTGCAGGCGACACGAAGTATCCGCCGCTCGATGGAACGCCGGCACTCCGCCAGGCGATCGCCCGCAAGTTCAAGCGGGACAATAACCTCGACTACGATCCTTCCGAGATCGTCGTTGCCGGCGGCGGCAAGCAGATCATCTTCAACGCGGTCCTTGCCACCTGTAATCCCGGCGATGAAGTCGTTATCCCGGCGCCCTCATGGATCAGCTATGCGGATATCGTGAAGTTCGCCGGTGCGGTTCCGGTTCCGGTCGATTGCCCGCAACAGAACGGTTTCAAGCTCAGGGCCGAAGACCTCGAAGCCGCGATCACGCCGCGCACCAAGTGGCTGTTTTTGAACTTCCCGAACAACCCAACCGGTGCTGCCTGCTCGCGCGCCGAAATGAAGGCGATTGCCGAGGTGATGCTGCGACACCCGGATGTCTGGATCATGACCGACGACATGTACGAGCACCTGATCTACGACGACTTCGAATTCTGCACGATTGCCGAGGTCGAGCCGCGCCTTAAGGATCGCGTGCTGACGGTCAACGGCGCATCGAAGGCCTATGCGATGACGGGCTGGCGTCTCGGCTTTTGCGGCGGTCCGAAGGACCTGATCAAGGCGATCAGCAACGTCAACGGTCAAAACAGCGGCGGCACCTCAACCATCACCCAGGCTGCTGTTGCCGCCGTGCTCGACGGTCCACAGGATATCCTCAAGGAGCGGGCGGCGATTTACAGGAAGCGGCGCGACTTCGTGGTCGAGCGGCTGAGTTCAATCGAGGGCATCCGCTGCCATAAGCCGGAAGGCGCATTCTACGTTTTCCCGAACATTGCCAAGCTCATCGGCCGGACCACGAAGAAGGGTCGCAGGATCGAGAACGACACCGATTTCGTGTTGGCGTTGCTCGACGAACATCATGTGACGACTGTGCAAGGCGCGGCCTACGGCATGAGCCCGTTCTTTCGTATTTCCTATGCAACCGGCATGGAACAGCTGAGCGAGGCTTGCGACCGCATTGCCGAATTCTGTGGCGGGCTGCGATAAGGCTCAGCCCTTAAACCTTCAGGCGGGCGGTGAGCTCCATCAGAATGGATTTCACCGCCAGTGCCGGCTCAGACAGTTCGCTCTGATCGGAAACGCAGAGCGACAGCGTCTCTTCGATTTTTGGTGTGACCATGCGCGCGACAAGGGGCTCGGAGGTCTCAGCGACGATCCGCTGCGCGATCGCGCGCGGCATGATGGTCGCGCCGACGCCACTTGAGACGGCGCGACCGAGTGTGCGGACGATCTCGACCTCGGCCACGACATTCAGGGACAGGCGCGCGCGTGTGAAAGAAAGGTCGATCGCCCGACGCACGAAGTTGTAGGGCGGCGGAAGAAGCAGCGGAACATCGTTTAGCGCGCTCAGCGGAAGCGGCGTATCGGAGGGTTCGATCCCGAAATCGCGATGCGCCACCAGGTGAAACTCTTCCACGAACACCGGCTCGAACCGAACACCCTTGATCGGGCCAGTGCCATGGATCAGCGCCATTTCCAGCCTGCCGTTCATGATCATCTGGCTATAGGTCTGGCCGACGCTTTCGGTCAGATGCAGCAGGATGCCCGGATGCCGCTTGCGCGTCTCGGTCAACAGGTCGACCGAGAGCGTGGCAGCACTTGAAAATGGCACAAGACCGACAGAGACGCGCCCGACAAGGGAGGCGCCGGCTGCCTTCACGTCTGCCTGCGCCTGGTCCATCTGGCGAAGGACGATCTGGGCATGGCGGTAGACCGCCTTGCCGGCCTCCGTCATCGAGACCCCTTGCTGGCTGCGGATCAGGAGCTTCTGTCCGAAATGGTCCTCCAGGGCGGCAAGTTGCTGGCTGAGGGCCGGCTGGGCGATGTGAAGAACGTCGGCCGCACGCGTGATGCTGCCGGTGTCGACGATGACGATGAAGGATTTGAGACGCCTGGTATCCATGTGCCCTGCCTGCTGTTCCTCCCGAATGTTGCAGCCCGGCGGGTTCGCCGCAAGTCATAAGCCTTCGTTATCCATCCAGATTCAAACGGTCTTATTCAGAGCTGAAAACCTTCGCTACTCTCTCTTTCAACAACAGGGGAACCAAAATGTCCTTTTCCGATTACAGAACCGCACTGGTGACGGGCGCATCCTCCGGGATCGGTGCTGCGGTCGTCGAGCGGCTCCGCCGCGAGGGCCTTGAGGTGCACGCGGTTGCCCGTAGCGCCGATGCGCTGAAAGCACTTGCCGAGCGCACGGGCTGTATTTCCCACGCTATCGATGTCACGGATCGCACCGCCCTTACAAAGCTTGCGGGCGATGTCGAATTCGACATTCTGGTGAACAATGCCGGCGTTGACCGTCCGAAGAAATTCCTTGAGGCGGAGGATGGCGACATCGATCTCCTCATCGACGTCAACCTGCGCGCGGTTCTCCATCTTTGCCGGCTGATCGTGCCAGGCATGGCCGAGCGTGACCGCGGCCATGTCATCAACATCTCCTCGATTGCCGGCAACTACAACTTCAACGGCAACTCCACCTATCACGCGACCAAGGCCGGCGTCAGCATGCTGTCCAACCAGCTGCGCATCGATACCTTCGGCAAGCGCGTGCGCGTCACCGAGATCTGCCCGGGCCGGGTCGCGACCGACATCTTCAACCATGTTCACGGCAACGACCCTTCCATCCGCGAGCGCTTCATCGACGGTTTTGAACTGCCGCAGGCGAGCGACATCGCCGATGCGATCGCTTTTGCGATCGCCGCACCCGTCGCCGTCAATATCGGGCACATGGAAATCACTCCGACGCTTCAGGTGATGGGCGGCCTGCAGACGGCCAAGCCGCAGACGGCAGGCAAACCGAAGGAACCACGGTCGTGAAGGGCTTCGAACTCGCCGCGATCCTCGGGAACCCGGAATACGTGGCCATGCTGGTGCATGGCATCGAGATGACCTTCATCATCGCCGTGTGCTCGTGGACCCTGGCGATGGCGCTCGCGGTCGTTCTGCTAGCCGTGCGTTTTTCTCCCGGCCGCATCGGTAATGCGGTGGTCGCAGCCTACGTTTCCTACCACCGGAATGTGCCGACGCTCGTGCAGCTCATGCTCTGGTATTTCGGGATCTACACCATCCTGCCGACCGGGCTTTCCGACTGGCTTTCCGCGCATTCGGCGGAAATGATCTTTGCGGTCGTCGGGCTCGGCCTCTGCCAGGCGGCCTACTTCAGCGAGGATCTGCGCTCCGGCCTGCGCTCGGTCAATCCGGGCCAGATGGAGGCCGCACGCGCCCTTGGGCATGGTTATCTCTCGGCGATGCGCTTTGTGCTGATCCCGCAGGGTGTTCGCAATGCCTTGCCGGCCCTCGTCAACCACAGCGTCTCGCTCTTCAAGAACAGCAGCCTTGCCATCGTGATCGGCGCTCCCGAGCTCACCCATGCCGTCAAGGAGATCGAGAACCTCTCCTTCCGAACCTTCGAAATCTACCTGATCGGTACGGTCCTCTATCTCTTCTTCACCCTGATAATCATGGCTGCTGGTGCCTACCTCACCTGGCGTGCTGATCCGGCGAATGGAGCGAGACGATGATCCATGACCTGATCGCCATCGTCGACCAATACTGGTTGCTGCTCCTGATCGGACAGTACCCGAACGGACCGCTCGGCGGCCTTGCCAACACGCTGATCCTTTCGGCGCTGAGCATCGCGATTGCCTTCCCGTTCGCGATCCTTCTCGCTTTCGCAAGGCTGTCAAAGTATCGGATCCTGCGCTGGCCGGTGACCGTGCTCGTCTATGTGACGCGCGGCGTGCCGCTCCTGATGCTGGTGCTGTGGAGCTATTTCCTTGTGCCGCTTCTGACCGGCGCCGACGTGCCGAGCTTTCTCACCATGCTGACGACCCTGGTCGTCTACCAGGGTGCGTTCTTAAGCGAGATCATCCGCGCAGGCATTGTTGCCTTGGGGCAAGGGCAGATGGATGCGGCTCGCGCGCTCGGTCACAGCTACTTCAGCGCGATGCGCTATGTGATCCTGCCGCAGGCGCTTTACAACATGATCCCGAGCATGCTGTCGACCTTCGTCGCCACCATCAAGGACACGACTCTCGGCTATGTCATCAACGTGCCGGACCTGACCTTCGCTGCCAGCCAGGTCAACAACCAGCTCTTGACGCAGCCCTTCCAGGTCTTCCTCATCCTGGCGCTGACCTACTACGTGATCTGCTGGTCGCTCACCTGGCTCACCAACGTCGTCGAGCGGCGCATTACACGCCGGCGCGCTGGCCTTGTTGCCCCTAAGCGCCGCGGGCAGTTGCCGATTTCCCTGACACCGAACGCCACGGAGCAGCCATGACCGCGTCAACCTCCACTATCGCAAAGGACCAGGCGATCCGGCTTGCCGATGTCCGCAAGAGCTATGGCGACTATGACGTCCTGAAAGGGATCGACGCGACCGTGGCGCGCGGGGAAGTGGTCGTCATCTGCGGTCCTTCCGGCTCGGGCAAATCAACCTTGATCCGCACGGTAAACCGGCTCGAGGAGATCAACAGTGGTTCGATCTTCTTCGAAGGGCAGGACGTGCACGCACAGATGAGCGGGCGAGATCTCAATCGACTGCGCAGCCGCATCGGCTTCGTCTTCCAGAGCTTCAACCTCTTTCCGCACTTGTCCGCGGTCGACAATGTCGCGATGTCGCCGATCCGGGTGAAAGGGGTGGCACCGGCGGAGGCGCACGAGAAGGCGCTGAAGCTGCTCGATCGGGTGGGCCTTCGAGAAAAGGCAAATTCCTATCCGGGCCAATTGTCCGGCGGGCAGCAGCAGCGTGTCGCGATCGCGCGTGCGCTCGCCATGGAGCCGCCTGTGATGCTGTTTGATGAGCCGACCAGCGCACTCGACCCTGAAATGGTCGGCGAAGTGCTGAACGTCATGAAGTCGCTCGCCGCCGAAGGCATGACCATGATGTGTGTCACCCACGAAATGGGTTTTGCCCGCGATGTCGCGGACCGCATCTGGTTCATCGATGCAGGCGAGATCATCGAGACCGCGACGCCTGAGGAGTTTTTCAAGAACCCCAGGCATCCGCGCGCTCAGCGCTTCCTCGCGGACCTGCGCCACTAGTGCATCCTGCCATCAAGTCTATCACTTGGGGGGCAGAAAGGTGCTCTGAAATCAAAGTGCTGGAGCGTCCTTTGTGCGTTCATGTGAACGCACGGCGCTCTGGAGCAAGCAATAACCAACAACGAAGGAGAACAGCAATGAAGTGCAGGCATCTTATCCTCGGAATGACGGTTGCGGCAGCGGCGCTCGCAGGTCCGGCTAAGGCCGATCAGCTTGAAGACATCATCGCGAACAAGACATTGCGGTGTGCGACCTTCGCGGACGTGCCGCCTTTTGCCGCTCCGGACGCAAAGACGCGCGAGATGGCCGGCTTCGACGTCGATCTTTGCGGCGCGATCGCCCGCGAACTTGGCGTGAAGGCAGAGATTAAGCCTGTTTCGGTCGAAGCTCGCGTGCCGGAGGTCAAACTCGGCCGGGTCGACATCACCGTTGCAAATCTTGCCTACACCCAGAGCCGTGCCGAACAGATCCAGTTCAGCGATCCCTATTATCTGGCCAAGGAAATGCTGATCGTGCCGGCGGACGATGCCGGTAAGGCAAAGACCGACTATGTCGGCCAGCGCCTGGCCTCCACCAAGGGCTCGACTTCAGAAATGTCGATCAAGCTCAACAAGTCTGATCCGCTCACCTTCCAGGACACGGCATCGGCCTATCTCGCCGTGCAGCAGGGCAAGGCGCGCGGCATGGTCGCCAACACGATGACGACCACCAAGCTGGTCAACGAATCGAAGACCCGCGGCAAGGCAATGCGCATGATCCCTGAGCCGATGCTGTTTCAGCCGATCGGTATCGGCATGGCAAAGGATCAGCCGGCACTGACGTCCAAGATCAACGAAGTGCTGCGCAAGCTCGACGATAGCGGCGAGATCAACAAGATCTGGGATAAGTGGCTCGGCCCGAACACCGAATACAAGATGGCTCGCACCGACAAGGTTGCACCGCTTTCCGAACTGAAGTTCGACCCGATCCCCTGATGGGGCCGGGCCGCGCCTAAGCGGCCCCGTTTTTTTCGAATGTCTTGAACAACACAAACGGCGGGCGTTGCGCCCGCCGCGACCACCCATGGGAAAAATCATGACGCATATCAAGAAAATGCCCATTCGCCCGAGTGCCGCCGAAGTGGAAGCGGTGGCCAAGTTTTCGCCGGCAACGATTCATGAGGCGCAGGGGCGCCGCGGGGCACTGTCCTCCCGCATCAAGCCTGTTGACTATCGCATGAAGCTTTGCGGTCCGGCCTTCACGGTCCGTTGTGCGCCCCGCGACAACATCATGCTGCAGCTTGCGATCAACTACGCGCAGCCGGGCGACATTATCGTCGTTTCGGCTGGCGAATACGAAGAGGCCGGATCGTTCGGCGACGTGCTGGCCAACGCGTGCCTTGCCAAGGGCATCGGCGGTCTTGTGACCGACAGCGGCGTGCGCGACACGATGCAATTGCGCGAACTCGGCTTCCCGGTGTTTTCGCTCAGCGTCTGCATCAAGGGCACGGTCAAGGAAACCCTGACCGCAACCAACGACGCGATCATCATCGGTGGAGAGGTCGTCCACCCCGGCGACATCATCGTCGGCGACGCCGATGGCCTGGTCGTGGTGCGGCGCGAAGAAGCATTTGAGGTCGCCAAGCTGTCGCAAGCGCGAGAAGATGCTGAAGCCGAGTACATCGCCGCATACAAGGCAGGAAAATCGGTCATCGAAGTCAGCAATCTCGAGCCGGTGTTGAAGGCAAAGGGGCTCTTGGTCGAAGGCTGACCAAAGGCCGGGGCGTCTCTTTCGAGGCGCCCGGCGGTGAAGGAGAACAGGTTTGTCATTTCCACTTTTCGACCTCAAGGGCCGTCGCGCCCTGGTGACGGGCTCGTCGCAGGGTATCGGGCTTGCGCTGGCGCGCGGTCTCGCTGAACACGGAGCAGCACTCGTGCTCAACGGTCGCGACCGTTTAAAGCTCGATGCGGCCGCCGCCGCATTGAAGGACGCTGGCCACCTGGTCGATGTCGCCGATTTCGATGTGACGGACGCGGGAGCCGTAAAACGTGGCGTCGATCAGATCGAGCAAGAGATCGGCGCCATCGACATCCTCGTCAACAATGCCGGCATGCAGTTCCGCGCGCCGCTTGAGGATTTCCCGGTCGACCGCTTCGAACAACTGCTGAAGACCAATGTTTCGAGCGTCTTTTATGTCGGCCAGGCGGTCGCCCGGCACATGATCGGGCGCGGTTCTGGCAAGATCATCAACATCGCCTCGGTGCAGAGCGAGCTCGCCCGCCCGTCGATCGCGCCTTACACAGCGACCAAGGGCGCGGTGAAGAACCTGACGCGCGGCATGTGCACCGATTGGGCAAAGTATGGCTTGCAAGTGAATGCGATTGCGCCCGGCTACTTCAAGACGCCGTTGAACCAGGCCCTGGTTGATAGTGCCGAGTTCTCATCCTGGCTGGAAAAGCGCACGCCGGCGGCCCGCTGGGGCGATGTCGAGGAACTCGTGGGAGCCGCGGTCTTCCTGGCAAGCAACGCCTCCTCTTTTGTTAACGGACACACGCTCTATGTCGATGGCGGCATCACCACAAGTCTCTGAGGTCTGCCGCGGCTTTGGCCCGGTCGTTGTCATGGGTGTATCCGGCTGCGGCAAGTCCGCGGTTGGCGAGCGGCTCGCCAGCTATCTCGGCGCGCGCTTCATCGAGGGCGACAGCCTGCATTCGGGCGCCAATGTCGAAAAGATGCGCAGCGGCATTCCACTGACCGACGCCGATCGCTGGCCCTGGCTCGACGAGGTCGGCGGCCGGCTGGCCAGTCCGACGGCGACCGTAGTGTCGTGCTCGGCCCTGAAGCGCACTTACCGCGAACGTCTTCGTGACGTCGCCTGGCAGCCGATCACCTTCGTCTTTCTGCAGGGAAGCCGGGCGCTGCTTGCGGCGCGGCTCGGTGAGCGAAAGGGCCATTACATGCCGCTGTCGCTGCTCGACAGCCAGCTTGCCACCCTCGAACTGCCATCGGGGGAGGCGGACGTCGTGACCATCGAAATCGATCAGTCGCTGGAGCGCATCGTTGCGCTGGCGATGAACACGCTGGCGATCCGCGCGGGTCGCGCCGCCAGTGAACCAACCACGGGAGGAAACTGATGACGAGACCGGACATTCTGCTGATGGGTCCTTATCCGGACTGGGACCTGGTGGAACTCGAAGCGCGCTATGCGGTTCACAAAATCTACGAGGCTGAAGATCGTGATGCCTTCCTGAGAGCGCATGGGCCAAAGATCCAGGCGATCGCCACCCGAGGCGAAATTGGCGCATCGGCGGATCTGATCGGCAGACTGCCGCAGGTCAAGATCGTCTCCGTCTATGGGGTCGGCTATGACGCCGTCGATCTTGCCGCCTGCCGCGAGCGCGGCATTCGTGTTACCAACACCCCGGACGTGCTGACCAATGACGTTGCCGATCTCGGCGTCGCGATGATGCTCTGCCAGTCGCGCGGCATGATCGGCGCGGAAAGCTGGGTCAAGGACGGAAGCTGGGCGGTGAAGGGCCTCTATCCGCTGAAGCGGCGGGTCTGGGGGCAGAAGGCCGGCGTGCTCGGCCTCGGCCGCATCGGCTTTGAGGTCGCCAAGCGCCTCAAGGGCTTCGACATGGATATCGCCTATAGCGACGTCTCCGAGAAACCCTATGCCGACGGCATGACCTACGTCGCCGATCCGGTCGCATTGGCAGAACGCTCCGACGTGCTGTTCGTGACGCTCGCAGCCTCTGCCGCGACACGCCACATTGTCTCGAAGCAAGTGATCGAGGCGCTCGGTCCGCAAGGCATGCTGATCAACATCTCGCGCGCCTCCAACATCGACGAGGATGCGCTGCTCGATGCGCTCGAAAGCGGTGCGCTGGGGTCGGCGGGGCTCGATGTCTTTGAAGGCGAGCCGAAGCTCAATCCGCGCTTCCTGAAGCTCGACAATGTCCTGCTGCAGCCGCACCACGCCTCCGGCACGATCGAAACCCGCAAGGCGATGGGCAAGCTGGTGCGTGACAATCTCGCCGCGCATTTTGCCGGCCAAGCCCTGCCCACCCCTGTCGTCTGAGGCCATAAGATGAAAGCCGTTGTCATTCACGCCGCCAAGGATCTTCGGATCGAGGATCGCGAGCCGGAGGCGCCGGGAACGAACCAGGTCGAGGTCCAGATCGAAGCTGGTGGCATCTGCGGGTCGGATCTCCACTATTATAACCATGGCGGTTTCGGCACGGTGCGGCTGCGTGAGCCGATGATCCTCGGTCACGAGGTCGCCGGCACGATCAAGGCGCTCGGCTCAGAGGTCTCGACTTTGGCTGTCGGCGACCGGGTGGCGGTGTCACCGAGCCGCCCTTGCGGGGCCTGCGACTATTGCCAGCGCGGTCAGCAGAACCATTGCCTCAACATGCGCTTTTACGGCAGCGCCATGCCGATGCCGCATATTCAGGGAGCGTTCCGGCAGCGGCTGGTTGCCGAGGCGTGGCAGTGCCACAAGATCGCTGACGGCGTCTCGATAAACGAGGCGGCGATGGCCGAGCCCTTCGCCGTCACCCTTCATGCCGTCTCGCGCGCGGGCTCTTTGCTCGGCAAGCGGGTTCTGGTCACCGGCTGCGGGCCGATCGGGGCGTTGGCGATCATCGCCGCGCGTGTTCACGGCGCGCGCGAGATCGTCGCTACAGACGTGATGGACGGAGTGCTCGACAAGGCACTCTCGATCGGTGCGGACAGGGTGATCAATGTTGCCAACAATCCCGATCAGCTCTCAGCCTACGCCGCCAACAAAGGCTATTTCGACGTTCAGTTCGAGGCCTCGGGAAATGCGCAGGCGGTGCGCTCGGGCCTCGACGTCCTGAAGCCGAGGTCAGTGCTCGTCCAGCTCGGGCTTGGAGGTGACGTTGCCATCCCGCAAAACCTTGTGGTGGCGAAAGAGATCGAGATGCGCGGGACGTTCCGGTTCCATGAGGAGTTTGGCCTGGCCGTCGATCTCATCAATGCGGGCCGGGTGGACCTGACCCAGCTGTTGACCGGGATCTTCCCGCTGGAGGATGCGGTGCGCGCCTTCGAGACCGCCGGCGACCGCAGTCGTTCGATGAAGGTGCAACTTGCCTTCTAGCCTTCATCGCTCGATTGGGCTCCATCGGCCGGTTCCCCCGATCGATGGAGTCGCAATCGCCCACGCTGAATAACATCAAGCCCGCGTCCATTTCATCACGGAGGCAATCACGCGTCACAGGCGGAAATCAGCCTCGGCGTCATGGGCTCGAGCCCTCCGGGGATTGAAAGCGCGCCGGGGCTTCATCATTGGTGACGCCAGGTGGACTCGTTACGCGCATACAGCGAGGCCTTTTTGTGTGCCCAGATCACAACTCTTCCGGTAGGGGACTACCATGAAAAAAAAGTTGCACCAATGATCACGTAGAATGGCTCTCGAACCTCACGTCTGGGCCGGGTCTCTGCCCAATGCGTCACAGATTTTCTGCCACGATTTTGCGCCCATTCCCTTCATCCGCAACCGCGTCTGTCGTGGAAACATGCTTCATTTCGTCCAGGGACTCGTACCCTCGCCGCTCGAGTTCAGCGAGAAGCTTTGGATTTCTCAAGTTCAAGTCTGAAACTTTCGTGAATGTTGAGCAGGTCTGCTCGCCATGCGCGATTATAAGAATCTACAATAATGGAAGGCAGGGGACCCTCGGTCGCCCGATTCATCCACCCCCGCGAAATTGTCCCCGGAAGGGATTGGCATTATGCCCGCCCTCCAGGCCCCGCTCTCCCGGACATGGGGGCGTTTTCTTTGAGCGGCTGCGCCTCGGACTTAGGTCCGGCGTGGTCGCGCAAAGGCCCGGGTTCCATTGCCGAATCCTAATTGCTCCGCCAATTGCCGGTTAAGCACCAGCGGTATCAGGAGCCGCTGCCGTTGCAGCCAGAGATCACCGAGCGCAGCTCCGCAAGCGTCGAGCCGGGACGGTTCAGCTGAGGTTCACGCTTGAGGAGCCAAGCTGATGATAGAAAGGATGCGTCAAATGAAAATTCTAACATCCACCCTTGGCGCCGCCGTCCTGGCGGCATCCTTCGCGTTACCGCTAAACGCCGCGCCTATTTACGTGCCGAAACCGCAACAAGTGCAGACCGGCGATGTCGAACAGGTAAAGCACCGGAAACATCGTCATGAGCATGCGGATCGCCACTGGAAGCGGAAGTACGCCCACCGTCACTGCGGCTACTACGACAGGTGCTACCCCCGCTATTCCCGGTATTACGGCTATCGTGACCATTACCGATACGGCTATCGAGACTACTACCAGCGGCGGCAAGGCGTGACAGTCTATTTTAACTTTTAGCCGGCGACTCTCGCTTAACACCGCCCTTGGGAGACCTTGGGGCGGGCGTTCTCCTCGGCGGCGTTAATCGCCTTTTGGGGTCATCTTTTTTGGGGAGGACCGGGAACCCATTTGCGGTATCGGCGTTCCTGGCTTTGTGGAACCCTTTCCCCGATCAGGGTGACACCTTCACAATCCCTCCGGAAGTGAAGTCCGATAAGTGCCCATGGCCTCGTCGCTGCCCGACGGGGCCATTCCTTTCTGATAGCTTCGTGGTCATGCCCGCATCCGCAAGCCGCGCAATTTGTAGGATTCTCAATGTAAGCGCGGAGCCAGTCGCCGCATATAAGCGGGCAGAGCTCTATCGGTCGCTCGTTGTTTTCTCACTTTAAATCGCGAGTGAAAGGAATTATATAGCTAGACAGTCTAGCCAACTTGGAGTGAAGCTATGGAATGGCAACTGCAGGACGCCAAGAACCAATTCTCGAAGGTGGTGCAGAAGGCGCGCCATGAGGGGCCGCAGATTGTCACGCTGCGCGGCGAGCGCGCAGCCGTTGTACTGTCCGCTCATGACTACGACGCCCTACGCGCTGGCCGGCCGACGTTGGTCGATGACCTGCTTGGAGGTCCCGCTTGGGACGACCAACTCGCTGATGCGGTGAATGTACGCATCAAGAGGCCAAGCCGCGATGTGGCCTTCTAATGTATCTGGTTGACACAAACATTGTCTCAGAGGCGCGACGTGGTACGTCGCAAGCCGTGTCCTGGCTGCGCTCCGTCGATCCGCTCAGCATCCATTTGAGTGCGCTCACCCTCGGCGAAATCATGCGCGGCATTGCCCTCAAACAGAAGTCGGATTCGAAGACTGCCGCGCACCTAACCGAATGGCTGAGAAAACTGCGCCACGACCATGGCGACCGCATTTTGCCTATAACTGACCAAATCGCGGTCGAATGGGGCCGCATCGCCGCAATCCGGCCACGTGGCGATGTCGACGGGTTGATCGCCGCGACTGCCATCGTCCACGATCTCATCCTCGTCACACGCAACGTCAAGGATTTCGAAGACACAGATGCCTCCGTAATCAATCCTTGGGAAACGTCGGCGTGGGGATAGGTGGGCGACGAGCGTGTTATGAGAGGGCCTCGCGAGAGGAACGTTGCCTAATCCGTCTTGGACAGTGCGTGCAGGCCCAGCCTTTTTCGAAAGCCACTTCGGCCGGTAGTCCACAGAAATCACGTGATTTTAGCTAGATCTGACCCTCATTGGTCAAGACCGGGCTTTCTGTCCGTCGCACCCAGACGCAAAGCCGACCTGAGGTCGGCACTGTTAAGGTTCGTTCACGGCGAGATCCGACCGCCACCAGATCTTGCTTTGACAATCCACGGCAGAACCGCGGGAGCTTTCACGAGTATACCCTTCTTCTTCGCGAAGGCGCGGAGTGCGTCTCGAGCCACCTGAAGGGGCTTATGTCCGTCGTGGGCCAGGTAGCACGCCTTCAGGGTGGCGTCGTGAATGATGTCGCGGTCTCCTTTGGACCACTCCTCAAGGAAATCGATCGCATCGTCCAGGTTGGTAATTTCCAGGACCAGATCCTTCCTTTCACGCAGGTAAACTGGCCGGTCAAGCATCTTCGTGTGCATTTCTATCTCACTGAATAGCTACACCCCCACACCAACCTGGGAGCTAGGAAGCCTACCCAGTCGGCGGGCTCGATCGGTCTCGGTCAGGCCCGCCCTTGAGGGAGCGAGCCTGAACCATCACGTTAGAAGTCCATGCCAGGTCCGGCGGGCAGAGGCGGAGCCATATCCTTCTTCGGCTTCTCGGCGATCATGGCTTCGGTCGTCACCAGGAGACCTGCGACGGAGGCCGCATCCTGAAGTGCGGTGCGCACGACCTTGGCCGGGTCGATGACCCCTTGAGCATACAGGTCACCGTATTCTCCCGTCTGGGCGTTCCAGCCGTAGGAGAAGTCCGACTTCTCGCGAAGTTTGCCGACAATGATCGAGCCTTCGGCACCAGCATTCTCGGCAATCTGGCGAACGGGTGCCTCGACGGCGCGCCGCACGATCTCGATGCCGACCTTTTGGTCCTGATTGGCCGTCTGCACATGATCCAGCGCCTTGACGGCCCTTAGCAGCGCGACGCCGCCGCCCGGAAGAATACCTTCCTCTACGGCTGCCCGGGTGGCGTGCAGCGCATCGTCGACGCGGTCTTTCTTTTCCTTCACCTCTACCTCAGTCGACCCGCCCACTCGAATGACAGCAACACCGCCGGCGAGTTTGGCCAGGCGCTCCTGGAGCTTCTCGCGATCGTAGTCGGACGTGGTTTCTTCGATCTGGGCGCGGATCTGTGCGACACGGCCGTCGATATCGGCTTTGGCGCCAACGCCGTCGATGATCATTGTGTTCTCCTTCTCGATCGCAACTTTCTTTGCCCGACCGAGCATGTCGAGGGTGACGTTCTCGAGCTTGATACCGACGTCGTCGGAGACAACCGTGCCGCCGGTGAGAACGGCGATATCTTCAAGCATGGCCTTGCGGCGATCGCCGAAGCCCGGAGCTTTGACCGCTGCAATCTTCAGGCCGCCGCGCAACTTGTTGACGACAAGTGTCGCAAGCGCTTCGCCCTCCACATCTTCAGCGATGATCAGCAACGGCTTGCTGGATTGCACTACCGCTTCGAGAACTGGCAGCATGGCCTGAAGGTTGGAAAGCTTCTTTTCGTGGATCAGGATGTAGGGATCGTCAAACTCAGTCCGCATCTTGTCCGCATTGGTTACGAAATACGGGCTGAGATAGCCGCGGTCGAACTGCATGCCTTCAACGACTTCGAGTTCGGTCTCTGCAGTCTTGGCCTCCTCGACGGTGATGACACCTTCATTGCCCACCTTCTGCATCGCCTCAGCCAGGTAGCGGCCGATCTCCTCGTCGCCGTTGGCCGAGATGGTGCCGACCTGGGCGATCTCCGAGTTGTTGGAGATCCTGCGGGCGTTGGTCTTGAGTTCCTTCACGATCGCGTCAACAGCAATGTCGATGCCCCGCTTAAGATCCATAGGGTTCATGCCCGATGCAACGGCCTTCGCGCCTTCCTTGACGATCGCTTGCGCAAGCACAGTGGCCGTGGTCGTCCCGTCACCGGCGAGATCGTTGGTTTTGGAGGCGACTTCGCGCAGCATCTGCGCACCCATATTCTCGAACTTGTCTTCAAGCTCGATTTCCTTGGCAACCGACACGCCATCCTTGGTGATGCGCGGCGCGCCGAATGACTTGTCGATGACGACATTGCGCCCCTTCGGTCCGAGCGTGACCTTGACGGCGTTTGCAAGGACATCGACCCCACGCAACATGCGTTCCCGGGCGTCGAGGTTGAATTTGACTTCTTTCGCAGCCATTTCTGTAACTCCTCAATAGGCAGCTATCTGACTGATGGACTTGTCTCTGGTTGGTTCAGGCCGCCTGCTTGCGCACGGCCGGAGCTTCGATGACACCGAGGACATCGCTTTCTTTCATGATCAGCAGATCTTCCCCATTTATCTTGATCTCGGTGCCTGACCACTTGCCGAACAGAATACGGTCGCCTGCCTTGACGTCGAGCGCCTGGACCTGGCCCGCTTCATTGCGTGCGCCAGGTCCGACGGCAACGACTTCGCCCTCCTGGGGTTTCTCCTTTGCCGTATCAGGAATGATGATACCGCCCCTGGTTTTCTCTTCTGAATCAACCCGGCGGACGAGAATGCGATCATGCAGCGGTCGGAAAGACATGTTTTCCTCCAATGGACAAACACTAGTGACGTTGTTCCCCCATCACGGGACCGGACAGTCCGGACGGGTGCAAAACCTCGAATGAGCGTCTTGCGGAAAATCATCTGGTTTCACAATTTTTCAAATTCAAGGGGTGAACTCAAAAAAATCAGCACTCGCATCGTGTGGCTGCTAACTTGCTGTAAAGTAACAAGAAAGCCTTCCTTGACGTTCAGAATTTCGTTGATGACCGCGAACAATTGCGCCAACTTGGTGCTTGTTGAGCAACGGAGATGAAACATGCGATATTCATCGGATCTCGAGCGTCAAATAAACGGCTACGGACTGACCACCGCGCATATCCTTTACCGCATTCCCGATTTCAGGTCCGTTCTGCAGACCTATATCTGGCAGGATTACGATCTTGCTCCCGACTTTCCTGAAATGCAGAAATTCCTCGATTTCTGGCAAGCCAATCTCGACGGTCCGCTGCATTCCGTTCGCTATACGCATCACCATCTGATCGGCCCAAATGAGTGGCGACGCATGGATGGCGAGTTCCGACTGAACTGAGCCTTCGGCCGGGCTTTTGAGCCTGCAGATGCAGCCGTTTACGAACGTCGAAAAGCGCACGTGATTTTTTTGTTATGGGCCCTTGAAACTGAAGTCCACCCTAACCAAATCGCTTGCCGCCAGCCGCTCGTGTCAGGGTTGGCCTTGCTGGAAGCGTCGTCTTTCGGCGCTTCCATACCCATGTTGCTCAAGGAGGATATGGCTATGGCAACAACTTACGACTACGCACCCCTTTTCCGTTCGACCGTCGGGTTCGACCGGCTCTTCAATTTACTCGAAAACGCGCAGCGCGCTCGTTCGATGAGTGATTGGCCCCCCTACGACATTGCCAAGACAGGTGACGATAGCTATCGGATCTCGATTGCGGTGGCTGGCTTTACTCGCGACGATCTCGACATCACGTTTCAGACCAATCTTCTGACGGTCGTCGGCAAGAAGCAGGAGACCTCTTCCGAAGCCTATCTGCATCGCGGGATCGCCGGCCGACCGTTCGAGCATCGGTTCGAGCTTGCCGACCACGTCCGGGTGATGGGCGCGGATCTGAACAACGGCCTTCTAGAGATCGATCTCGTGCGGGAAATCCCGGAGGAGATGAAGCCACGCAAAATCGCGATCGAAACAGCTGCGGCGGTTGAGCAGTCAAAAGCTCAGATGCAAATCGAAGCATCGAATGCCGCGTAGCTGACGTAAATTGGGCGCCGGTTTCAAGGCGCCCATCGGCATTGCGGGTTGGAAAGGAGAGCACGATGAAACCCGATATGTTCGAGCGGCCTGTTAGCATCCTTGTTGGCATTGGTTTCCCCGGTGAAATCCGCTCCGTGATGGACGCTTATCGTCTCCTCGTCGATTGGCCAGCCCCGTCGGGGGATGCGGCGCATTCGGTGGCGATCAAGGCATGTCTGGCTGCATTACGGGGAGAGGTTGAAGCCGAGACGGTGCGGGGTCTTTTCGTCGCCTTCGCCGAAAGGCATCATCTTCTAGCGCCGGCGATGGACGCAAGCATCCCATTTGCGCAGCAGGCTTTTGAGACCGGCCCCGTGCCTGGCACGGCCGTTGGAGAGTCTTCGTATGGCATCAATGCGAAGGGAGGTCACCATGCTTAATCCCGAAATACTACTCATGGCACCCATCTCGGTTCAGATGAAGGACGGCACACGGCAGGTATTTGCGTCTGTCAACGACGCTCTCGATTTCCTGGAAGGCGAGTGGACTATTTATAGAGGCCGCAAGCACAGTAGGGCGGTTCAAACTTGTCGCCGGGCGCTTAACCGAATGACGCCGGTTGCCATCGCACGCGAAGCGTTCGTTGAAGCCTGTCGAGACGCTGGAATGTCGACAGATGCCGAGAGGCCGTTCGGCGCCAAACCTGATGCTGGTGGCCACCATTCCCCAATTTAGAATGCTATAATCCGAGAAACCCGAAGCGCCCGACTCCCCACTTCTCGAGGCCGCTCGTGCGCCAGATTGCTTTAGCCGCAGGGGCATGTGAGAGACGAGGGTCATCGACCCGGTCGCCGGCGCGACCGGGTAGGAGACGAGAAATCAACCTCCGTAGAAACCAGTCAGAACCCTCGTACGAGCGGAGTGGCTTGTGGGTACCTCTGCACGATCCCTTACCTCGCCCCTACAGCAGCTGGACGGGGCGACTTCGGTTGCAGAGCAGAGGCGTATCCGTCGCCGCTTGTCAAACCGCGTTGCGGAATAACTGGTTCCAGCCCTCGGCAAGCGACAGGTCGTTCGAGCAGAGAGGGGCGGCGAGGGTGGGCGGCGACCGCACCCTTCTTACATCGATTGACGACTCTGTTTGATCGACAGGTGAGGCCCAAGCAAGGAGCCTTTGGAGTTTGAGCCACGCATCCGTCATGTACGGTCGACGAATGCCGCTGGCTCAGACCCGAACCGCGTCGGTTCGAAATGAAACTGGCTGGATCGTCGCGTGGCTCGGAACGTCGACCGACGTCCACGAGATGCGGGAGTTGCAGGAACATCAGAAGGTCCTCGTCGCTGAGCTGCAACACGGTAATCACCTGGATGTGGTGCTTGCGATGTCAAGAAGACGTCAGGCCCCAGAGCGGACCTGCATACCTCCCGGGCTCGCTTCCGTGACCAGCTGTGTGGCCGTCCAAAATCTACTCTCTCAATTGATCTGACCGCGTTACATTTGATGAAATGAGCCATGCTGAACCTGCCGCGATGGATGGTTCGACGGACCGAGCGACGGAAGCGGCCGGGTGTTAGACAAGCGATTGGTTGTCGAAGCCATCGGCCTTTCAGCCGAGGGACGACCGATGAAAGCGTCAGCGAAGACTCTTTGAGAGGATTATCTTGTGCAAGCCTCAGCACTTCCTATCTCAGATTCCACCCTCGACATGGAGCCTCGAGATGGACCAGATGGCACGAAAAATCCCTACCGATCGCGTGATCGAAATCATCCCGCCTGCGCCCGTAAAGCGGGACGCGCGGAGCACTTTGACGTGTCAGTGTTGTCAAAAGCAGTTCCCAGCCTCACGTATGGACGTCGACGGTTGTGGCATATGCGAGGAATGTCTCGCCCCGTAGGCATCTGCAGGGCGAGTGGCGCGTTCAAACTGGCCTGACGTTTGCGGCTCGTACCAGACTACGTCCAAGCGAAGCGCAGGCCCGCGTTCCGCGGCTCGGATAAGACTGCATAAGAGCCAGTTCGGCCGGCAGAACGTTCCGGCGGTGCAGTAGGGGTCTGAGCGGGCGAGCGGCGCTGTCGCCGAAACGCACCAGCTGCTTGGCACTTGAGATGGGCACAGGCATGCGATCAGAGCAAGTGGTGTGAGATAATCGACGGCGCCGGTGCTACTCCGGAGATGCTTTATTGAAAGATTGTGAGGCTTGAGGGAGGTGGTGGCAGATCCTCTCCAGATAACACCGCCCGCAGATACGACAGAGCGTTTTGTAGGCCGTTGGCCGAGTAAGGTTTCTCGATAGCGCCGAGTGCACCCGCGAAGTCCGCCGGAATTCGTTTAAGGTTGCCTGAGACAAAAACGAAGGGGATGCCCCTCGAGGCCAAGTATCGACCGATATCAATACCAGTCGGACCATCGCGCAGGTGGATATCGACGAAAGCGAACTCTGGTTGTTCTCGCTCGACGAGCGCAATCGCTTCGCTTGCATCGCTTGCCAGGCCGATAACCCTGTAACCGCTGGACTCGACCTCATGTTCAAGTTCCAGGGCCAGGAGCATTTCGTCTTCGACAATCAGGGTTCGCAAATATCGGCCCTTCCTAATCTCCTACCGGCAGCGTTACACGAACTTCCGTGCGGTGACCGGAAACCTCTCGCTCGCTCGTTGCCCTTAGCTGCCTGATCGAGGCGTCAAGCATGGCGCGGCTGAAGGACTCTTGTTCTGAGTCGACCTCGACGGGAGTGACCGTATCCAGCACTCGTATGAGCAAGTGTCCGTTGAGCCTTCGGACTTCGAGGTGTATTTCGCCTCCGCCATCACTCAGGCCGCGTCGGACTGCATCACCAACGAGTTCGTTAACGATAAGGGCGAGCGCCGAAGCTTTCGACGCCGAGACTGTCACAGAATGAAGGTCGGTAGTTAAGATGATGTCCGGCTTTTTTAAAGAACCCACGATTTCGGTAACTAGGTCTCGACCGAAATCGGCCACATCGAACTGACCAACGCGGTTATCATTGAGAAGCTTCCTTTGCGCGGCACTCAGAGCCTCGACGCGGTCGAGTATTGATCTAAGTGTCTGTGCGACCGTAGGGTTGCTGGTCATCCGCATTTGCAATCTGATGATCGAGGCGATTGTCAGAAGGTTGTTTTTAACCCTGTGATCGACCTCGTGGACAAGGGCAGTTTTCACGCGCAGCGCTTCCATGAGCTCCGCAGTGCGACTTGAGACTTCCTCCTCCGCAAGCTGGCGCGCCTTGGCCAGCTCGGCTTCTTTGCTTTTGGTGCTCGTGAAGTCGAGTTGTGACGCGAAGAAGTAGATCACTGCGCCGCCCTGATCGCGGACGGGGCTGACAAACAGCGCGTTCCAGAAGCTGCCCCCGTCCTTACGGTAATTGAGGATATCGACCGAGACATCGCGCGCTTCTGAAATGGCATCCCTGATCTTAGCGATCGCCGCTTTGTCGGTGTCCGGCCCTTGGAGAAGGCGACAGTTCCGGCCGACCAACTCATTCTGACTGTAGCCGGTCAACTCCGTGAAGGCTCGGTTTGCAAAGATGATGGGATTATCGTCCTGCCTTGGATCGGTAATTAGCATCGGCATGCGTGTGGCCTTGAACGCAGCCGCGAATGGGTCTTCAGATGGGTGTGAAGCTAAGAGGCGGTCGCCCGCGTCACGGGCGTCACGAAGGTGGTTTTCGTCGGCCATTTTGCTCATCCAGGTCGGCTGTTGCGGGCCACCCAAACAACTGATTGCAGATGATAGGTATCTATCCGCGCGTTTTGTGTTTTCAAGGTTTTCCGAAATGGGCGCGCACACGGCATCTTATGAGGCCACGCAAACAGTCTTCGCGAGATTGCTCCTCAGTCTGTTAGACCGAGCTCGACTTGCGCGATAAAGTGCGTGCCTTCTGTTGACTTGTACTCAAATGAACCGCGCAACTGACTTACGACCCCTCGAATGATGCGGCTGCCCATGCCTTTGCGCACAGTCGAGGCATCAAAGCCAACGCCGTTGTCGCAGATGGTAAGCAGGGAGCGGCGCGAAGACACTTTGTGGAACGCTATTTCGAGCTTCCCTGGGCGGCCGTCCGGAAACGCGTATTTAAGACTGTTTGTCACGACCTCGTTCACAAGGAGCGCGACGGCCGTGGCCTGTTCGGGTGTCAGGTCAAACTCACCGATATCGTACCGTACGGATACGTTGTCAGAATAGGCGCTGACGAGTTTGTCCACGATCGACGGGATAAGATCACGGGCGGACAGGGCGTTGAACTGGTCGCGATCATATATTTGCTCATGGACCGCGATCATGGCGCCGATCCGGTCAAAAAGCGACTTCTGTGCCTCGGGCGGCAGTAGCTGCATGCGGATGACGCCCTGCACAGCCTGAAAGTTGTTTTTGACCCGATGATGGATTTCGCGCAGCAGAAGGCGATTGTCCTCAAGTGCGGCCTCAAGTTCGGCGGATTTCTTCACATCGCGCTTAACAAGGTGCCTGACCCATCCTCCTGCGGCAAGCGATGAAGCGGCAGCAAGTGCCATAACGGCGATCGCGATGAAGACGTCATTGCGGAAGGGGACCAGCCCGACACGGTAGTCAGCCGACGCGAGCGCAACGATGTCCGTTCCCTCAACAACCCGATAGGCGACCATACGGTGCTCGCCGTCCGCTGGAGATATTGCCTCGTAAGTCCCGTTGGGCGAGGAGGGAAGGTAGTCTGTAAACAGAACGTACTTGCTCATGTTCAACGGACCGTCGGGGGCAGGGTAGCGTGCGACGAGTTCTCCGTCCTTGCGGATCATGCTGATAGTCGAATTCGTGCCGAGAGAGACGGCCTCCCAAACATCTTTCAGCAGGTCGCTCCCTTGGAACGACACCATTGCAGCGCCGACGAACACGCCGTTCCGTTCCAGGCGCCGGCTGAACACGAATATCTGCTGATTGTTGAGTCTGCTGACCAGGAGTCCGGAAACGAAAGTTTTCGCTCCCTTTTCGACGGCGGCGAAGTATTCGCGGTCCCTTATGTCGATGGGCTTTATATCGGGATCGGTGGACAGAAGTGTCCGGCCGTTCCGGTCGACGACATAGGCCTGAACTTGACCCGGAAGATTAGAAACCGCCTCGTTGATGTTCTTGACGTCATCCGTGGCAATGCCCAGCGTCGGCCCAAGAGCGTCGTCAATTCGTTGAAGTGTCTGTGCCGAGAGCGCGCTTATCCATGAGGCGTTCGTGGATACGATTTTCGAGGCGGCAATTGCGCGCTCTTCGGTCCGCCGTATCGCGGCATGATAGCTCTCGTATAACCACAGGCTCAGTAGTACGACAAGCGCCGCAAACATTGCCGCAATGACAAACGTCGCGGCTCTGGACACCGTAACCGTCAGACTTCTCACCATGCCCCAGTCCCTAAAACCTGAGTACATATTAGAAGGCTTCTAATCCAATGCAAGAAACTCCACCCCTCGATCGGACGCCTTTCAGTCCTGGTCACCAAGCACCTGGGCATCATGGAAGCTCCGGCCGATAGATCCTCAAGAGTAGGGTAGGCTGGGAAGCGCCAAGCGACCAAGCAGTACGTGCCTCTCTCTCACTCTCGCCATTCCCTTGTACGGGCGGAGGATGCATATTCGGTAACTCCGTACGGGCTCTGGTTGAGTTGCTACACTCCTCTTTCATAGATAACTGCTATGGCCTTAGCCAGGTCACGCGCCAAATCATCTCGGGCGATCGTGGCGGCTGCTGGGTCGCCTGCACGCAGAATATAGGAAGGATGCCATGTCACGAGGACGGGGCCGCCGTGAAGACCGGTTTCAATCTCCCCCCGCCGCTCCCCCATTTGACGGTTGTCGCCTGTGAGGGCGAAGGCCGCGGAGGCGCCAAGCGCCACCGTCAACTTCGGTTTGACAAGGGTCAGTTCCAGTCCCAGCCACCAGCGACAATGAGCAATTTCGCCGCGGTCCGGATTGCGGTGCAGGCGCCGCTTGCCACGTGGGCTGAACTTGAAATGCTTGACGGCGTTCGTCAGCCACAGCGTCCTTGCGTCTATACCGGCGTCGGAAAGCAATGCCCGAAGCAACTGCCCGGCCGGCCCTGTAAACGGGCGGCCCTCAATATCTTCCCGGTCGCCAGGCTGTTCGCCGACGATCATGAGCTGCGCGTCAGCGGCACCTTCACCCCAGACGGTCTGCGTCGCGGATTCGCACAGGTCGCAACGCCGACATTGTGCCGCGGCCTTTGATGCCTGCTCCAGGGTGTCAATTTGCTCGGGCGGCTGCGGCATTGAAGCCCGATAGCGCTCGGACACCGGGGCTGCGCCCGTTCGCGGCGCGGAGATGCCGGTCTTGTGCATCTTTTGCACGCGTGCTTCAGCTCCGGCGAGCATCTCGGGGATCAGGCGCGTTTCCGGCAGGTTGTGCCAGTATTTCTTCGGCATTTCGGACTGCATGGCGTTGAGCTTGATGCGGGCCGGATTGAAGATGTTGACGAAATAGGCCGCCCAGAGGCTTTCCGCCGCATCGTCGGGCAGCGTAGGTTTTGTGCCGCCAGGGCCGAAGCTCAGCGTGCCGTCGACGAACCGCGCGGTCAGGCGAGGCGTTGCGATCATCCAATCCATGTCGCCGAAGCGCCTAGCGAAGAAAGCGCTTCCCGGCTCCAGGGTGTTGTGTGTCGGCTCGAACCATGCTGCGAAGCGACGGCGAGGTCCCTCTACCGGCATTTCCCGGAAGCGTACAAATGCATGCATCTTGTGAATGTCTCGCCCGACGGATTTCTGCATCAGCGACAGCCTTCGACCGAGTGGATCGACGGGCGAGAGCGGGTTGCCCTCGCGCCTGTCAAGGCGCCAAAGCGCGCGATAAAGAAGCGCCAGACGTTCTGGTGCCGAATGCCAAATCACCGACTGAGCGAGGTTCATGAAAGCTTGAGGGACGCGCGCGGCGTGATCGCCTGAAGTCTCCGGGAGAAAGGATGCGTCGAACAGGCCGGCCGAGCAATTCCAGTCGATCTGCTCGGGGGCGATCTGGTGGCTTATCGCGCGCCTGGCGGCATCGCGCCAGGCATCAAATGTTCCCTGCTCCGGAAGCGCGACCGCGTAAATCATAGGAGCTGAAGTTGCTTCGGGGGAGGCGCGAGGCGCGCGCGCAAATCGCCGCTGTCCGTCAAGCCGCTTGGGCTCCAGCCGGGAAGAACGATGAAAGGGCGGGCCTTGCGTGTCAGCGCTCCCATTCGCGCGAGATCCTCGACCCGCAGGTGGTGGTCGCGTCGCGCGATGATGATGCGGTCGACCACGCGCGTGCCGAATCCCGGCACACGCAAAAGCGTGTCGCGGGAGGCAACGTTGACGTCGACCGGGAAGATTTGCCGATTTTGCAGCGCCCAGGCTGTCTTCGGATCAAGCTCGAGATCCAGAAAGCCCCCTTGCGTGCCGGTCGCGATCTCGTCGGTCGTGAAACCATAAAACCGTAGGAGCCAATCAGCTTGATAAAGCCTGTGCTCCCGAACAAGCGGCGGCTGAACCAAGGGAAGCGCCGCGGAGGCGTCCGGGATCGGTGAGAAGGCCGAGTAATAAACGCGGCGCAGCTTATAGCCGCTATAAAGCCGCGTTGCGCAGGAGAGGATGGCGGTATCGTCGGCGCCATCAGCGCCGACAATCATTTGCGTGCTCTGGCCGGCAGGGGCAAAGCGTTGCGGCTTGCGACCGGTGTGGGTCTTGTCTTGCGCGGCTTCCCCCTCGAGCCGAACCTGCGCCATGGCGGCGCGAATCGTTTCCGGCCGCTTCTCCGGCGCGAACTTCCTTACGCTCGAATCCCTTGGCAGTTCGACATTTATTGACAACCGGTCGGCCCAAAGGCCGGCCTCACGGATCAGCTCAGCCTGTGCGTCGGGGATGGTCTTGAGGTGAATATAGCCTTTGAAGCCGTGGACCTCTCTCAGCGTCCGGGCAATGCGGACCATATCGGCCATGGTCTGATCCGGCGAGCGGATAATGCCGGAGGAGAGAAACAAACCCTCGATGTAGTTGCGCCGATAAAACTCGAGCGTCAACGATACCACTTCTTCGACGCTAAACCGCGCGCGCTCGACATTGGAACTGACGCGATTGATGCAATAGGCACAGTCGAAGATGCAGAAGTTCGTCATCAGGATCTTTAATAGCGATATGCATCGCCCATCTGGCGTGTAGGCATGGCAAATACCGCTCCCACCGGAAGACCCTATTCCTCCTTTGCGTGAATCTCGCTTATCGCCGCCGCTCGAGGCGCAAGAGGCGTCGTACTTGGCTGCGTCCGATAGGATCGCCAGCTTCTTTCCAAGTGCCGTAGGTGTCATGACGCGACTTTAAATGTTCACGTTATGTTCGTCAAGGTTTCGCGGAGAGCCGCAGGCGAATGTCGAAAGATGAACGGTCGCTTTGTTCCGTATCGGAGCCTTCAATGAAGAACGCTTTCCCTGGTCGCTTCAGGATTTTTCAGTCGCCGCTGATCCATCCCGCATTCCATGCGTATTTGGTTGGGTTGATAAATGAAGAAGGATGCGATGCTCAAAAAACCTGCCAGTCACCCCAATATTAAACACGGCGGCATTGGAGTGCTGCTGGTCAATCTCGGCACGCCTGATGGCACCGACTACACCTCGATGCGCCGCTACCTGAAGGAGTTTCTGACCGACCGCCGGGTGATCGAGTGGTCGCGACTGTTCTGGTACCCGATCCTGTTCGGCATCGTGCTCAACACCCGCCCCGGCAAGGTCGGCAAGGCCTATGAGACGATCTGGAACAAGGACTTGAACGAAAGCTACCTCCGGACCTACACCCGCAACCAGTCCGAACTGATGGCGAAGTCCGTCGCCGACCAGCCTAACGTCATCGTCGACTGGGGCATGCGCTACGGCCAGCCGTCGATCGCCTCGCGCATGGACGCACTGCAGAAGGCCGGCTGTGAACGCATTCTCGTCTTCCCGCTCTATCCGCAATATGCCGCCGCCACCACCGCCACCGTTAATGACAAGGCCTTCGAGGCGCTTCTGAAGATGCGCTGGCAGCCGGCACTGCGCACCGTTCCGCCCTACCACGACGATCCCGTCTACATCGACGCTCTGGCAACCTCGATCGAGCGTCACCTGGCGACGCTCGACTGGGAGCCGGAGGTGGTTCTGACCTCCTTCCACGGCATTCCGAAGAGTTATTTCGACAAGGGCGATCCCTACTACTGCCAGTGCCAGAAGACCGCGCGGCTTTTGCGCGAAAAGCTCGGCTGGTCGAAGGAAAAGCTGCAGGTCACCTTCCAGTCGCGCTTCGGGCCTGAGGAATGGCTGCAGCCCTATACCGACAAGACGGTCGAAAAACTTGCGCAGGACGGTGTCAAGCGCATTGCCGTCCTCAACCCGGGCTTCGTCTCCGACTGTCTGGAAACGTTGGAAGAGATCGCCGAGCAGGCGGCCGAAAGCTTCCATCACAATGGCGGCGAGAAGTTCACCCACATCCCCTGCCTGAACGACAGCGCCGAAGGCATGGCCGTGCTCGAACACGTCGTGCGCCGGGAGCTTGCCGGCTGGCTTTAAGCGGAACCGGCAAGAATAGCGGATAGGGCAATCCAAATTCATTTGGCCAAATTCATTCGGATTGCCTTTGCAGACGTCCAAGCAGCAACGCGATGTCTTCCTGGATGTCCAGGCATATTTCGCGATACTCGTCTACAAGGTCTTGCTCAGGAGACCGTTTCCTCAAAAGTTCGTCGACCCTCATCGCGGCAAGCGTGTAGGTCTCGAAAAGAAGATCGAATTGCTCGGCTTCCAGGGCGCGTAGCTGTTCACGTTGACGAGGCAACGCAAGGGCGACGCGAGCTCGCCCGATCTTAGCCAAAGACGTCTTCATGGAGCTAGCCGCCGAGCACATTTGAGCTGTCCAGAGCGTTGCATGCGTTAAAGCGAAAACACTTATGCCCTGCGCGCCAACGCCATCAATTGAGGAACCAGATTGCGAAATTCAGTACGGCCGCAAAGGAGACCCACGCTGCCAGCGGCACGAGGCAAAGTGCCGCTTTCTTGTCGACGCGCCAGGCCTGCACGATCGTTGTGAGGATAATCCCGATTTGCACGATGATGTTCACCAGGCCGGCGGCCGGACTTTGCATGGCGAAAAACATCCAGGACCACAACGCATTGAGGGCGAGCTGAACGTAAAATAGGGTCAGTGCAGCCAGCCTGCCCGGTGTCCTAGTTGGGAGGATTAAGAGCCGGAAGGCAGCGTAAGCCATGAGGATGTAAAGCGTTGTCCAGACTGGAGCAAACACCCAGTTCGGGGGATTAAAACTCGGCTTATCTAGCGCTGAATACCAGCTTGCGATGTTTGGATAGGTAGCCATTTGTCCTAGTATGGATGTTGCGGCGACCGGTACAATCGCAAGTGCCAGCGCTCGGACCCAATTCATTTTGTCATTGGAAGTTTGTTGCAACATTCTTCTACCCCTTAAGGCCGTGCCCTTCGTTGACCAGACCCGTCTCATTCGGTGAGGACTGCAGACCCGCGGGCGGCGCTGGCGAGTGGTTGCCGTCGAAGCGCCAGCCGACGCCTTATTTTCCCTTTTTACGTATGACCTTGCTGATTGGATCAGCGAATTGGAGATGGGATCTTGCGCGGCCCGGCGAGCACCAATCCAGCTCTCACTCGTTCACTACGGCAGCGACCCTGCATTGAGGCGGTTCGCCGCAACGTCCGGTCATATCGGACGCGACGGTGATCCAGATTGATGAAGGCGACGTATCGATGGTGCTGGACAACTCTGGCGAACATCGGTTGGGAACGCCCGCATGGCGCGGGCCATCAAGGAGGAATGCACGAATGAAACGGTCCCTAAGACGTACCGCCGCGATCGCGTCTATTTTCGCTCTCGTAGCCTTCGCTGCTAGTGCCGACAACCCCATGGTCGGTGGAGCGGCCATGTCCGAAAGTAAGAACATCGTCGAAAACGCTGCGAATTCGAAGGACCACACGACACTCGTTGCAGCAGTCAAAGCGGCCGGTCTCGTGGATACGCTCTCCGGTGATGGCCCGTTCACCGTGTTTGCGCCGACGAACGCAGCTTTCGATGCATTGCCTGCCGGCACTGTCGACACACTCCTGAAACCCGAGAACAAAGAAAAGCTAGCCAAAGTGCTGACTTGTCATGTCGTTGCTGCCAATGCGCTTTCCGATGCGGTCGGCAAGATGATTGCCGATGACGGAGGGAACCATTCAGTCAAGACCGTGGGCGGTTGCACGCTTTCGGCAAAGATGGATGGCGACAAGATCACACTCACTGACGAAACGGGTGGCATTGCCACCGTGACTATCGCCGACGTCAAGCAGTCGAACGGTGTCATTCATGTGATCGACAAAGTGCTGCTTCCGAAAGCGTAGAAAAACATAAGAACGGGTCGCGTTGACCACATGCGTTTGCCGCCGGATAGGTCGGCGGCAAACTAGCAACATTCTCTGCCGCCTAACAATGCTCACCACTCAACGGGCAGGCCATCATAGGCGAAGAACCCTCCGGTGTTTTCCGGCGTCAACCGATCAATAACCCGCAGCATTGCACATGCGCTCTCACTGGGATCCAACTTGCGATGATGGGTGGAATAGCTGGCGGTCATTTTCGTCGCCACGGTTCCTGGATGGAGCGCGACGACCACCGCGCGCGGATGGGTGCGGCTCAGTTCTACGGAAGCTGTGCGGACGATCTGGTTGAGCGCAGCCTTCGACGCCCGGTAGGAAATCCAGCCCCCCAGGCGATTGTCTCCGATCGACCCGACCCGGGCAGACAGGAAGGCGACTATGCTGCGGTCGCTGCGGGCGAGCTTCGGCGCGAAGTGTTTGAGAACGAGTGCCGGTCCAATCGCGTTCAGCGCGAATTGCCGCATCATCATATCGGGGTCGACTTGCTTGAGTGATTTTTCTGGACCCGCGCCGTCGACAACAAGTCCGCCGGTCGCACAAAATACAAGATGTAGCCCATCTCCAGTCTCCGCTGCTCCTGCTGCGACAGTCTCTTCGTCTGTGATATCGAAGGCATTGTCCCTACGCGAGAGCGTTACAAGCTGCAGGCAATTGGGATCGGACCGGAGTTCGCCGGCGATTGCGGATCCGATGCCGCCGCTGGCCCCCAAAACAACCGCGCGGTATCCTTTAGCAAGTGACGCGAGTGGCATCTTCCAATCCTCCTCTAAACATCAAGACCCTCGTCCAGACGCTGCAGGAAAGCCCTGGCGCTTTGCCGATACTCATTTCTCCGGTCCTGCGTCATGCGCCGCCAGGTGGCGTAGGAGTGTTGAAGCCTTCGGTTTGCCGAAAGGTCCTGCACATGGCGGTCCAAAAAGTCCCAATAGAGAAAATTGAAAGGGCAGGCGAATTTCCCCGTCTTGCTTCGCACATCGTATCTGCAGCCCTCGCAATAATCCGACATCCGGGAAATGTATGAGCCACTGGCGCAGTATGGCTTTGACCCCAGTGAGCCTCCGTCCGCGAATTGGCTCATGCCGATCACGTTTGGAAGCTCTACCCATTCTATGGCGTCCGCATACACTTCCAGGTACCATTCGTGGAGCGCAAATGGGTCGAGGCCCGCAAGCATTGCGAAGTTCCCGGTCACCATCAGGCGCTGTATGTGGTGCGCGTAGGCGTTGTCGATGGTGTCGCTGATCGTCGTCGCAAGGCACGCCATGGCCGTCTTTCCCGTCCAGAAAAAATCGGGAAGGGGACGCGATGCTTTGAAGAAGTTCGAGCTGGCGTATTCGGGCATGAAGCGCCAATACATTCCACGCACATATTCCCGCCATCCAATGATCTGCCTGATGAAGCCCTCAGCGGCATTGAGCGGCGCGTCGCCGTCGAGGTAAGCGCGTTCCGCAGATTTGCAAAGCTCGAGAGGGTCGAGCAAACCAAGGTTCAAGTACGGTGAAAGCACGGAATGATTGAGAAGGGCGTCGTCTCTGAGCATCGCATCCTGCGTCTCGCCAAAAAACGGCAGAAAATCACGATTGAAAACTTCAGCCGCATCTCGAGCATCAGAGCTAGTTACCGCGAAATTGAAATCTTTTGCCGTACCCATATGTCCAGCAAACCGTTGCTCCACGAGATCGATGACTTCGCGGGTGGTCGTGTCGGGTTTGAATTTCAGTCGAGCAGGGCGAAATAGATCCGGTTTGGCGGGGGCTCGGTTTTCTGAATCGAAGTTCCACCGGCCGCCGACGGGATCGTCTCCCCGCATGAGAAGCTTGGTTTTACGACGCATGCGCCGATAGAAGAACTCCATCGTAAGTGTGCGTCGTTCATCTGCCCAAGCCGTAAACTCCTCACGGGAGCATAAAAAACGGCGGTCCGGACGAATGCTCACCGGGACCCCGAACATAGATTGCCAGCGTGATACGTCCTGGCCGACGCGCCACTCTCCCGGCTCGGTCACGACGACACAGTCCGGTGAAAGAATAGCCACGGCCGCGCTCAGTTCCCCGGTGAATGATCCTGAATTATCCGCATCGTCGAGCTGCACGTAACGCACTGAAAATCCGCGGATACGCAATTCATCCGCGAAATGCCGCATGGCTGATAAGATCAGCACGATCTTCTTTTTATGATGCTTTACGTAGGTGGTTTCTTCGGCGACCTCGCACATCAAGACTATATCTCTCTGCGGATCAGCCCCATCCAGGCTTGAGATCCTGTGGGATAGATGGTCGCCAAAAATATAAATCAGTCTGCGACAACGTTTCATGGGAGAACACCGGTTGAAAACCCAAGAGCGTTTACGAGGGGAACGGCTCGTTGGATTATCGCATAGTGTGGCCGCGAAGGCTTTTCGGCGCAGCAGAGGGAGTTCGGCCTCGACAGAAGACCCACGCTTAGCATCGCCAAAAGTTTCCTCAGGCGACGGATATGCCCTGTCCAGCGGTCGCGACGGGAGGGAGGGCGTATTAGATAGGGCAAGGACGCGTGAGTGGACCCTCGGCAAGTTGACCTATGAGCGAGAGCACCGATGGCTACCCTTCGATCCTTCGTGGTTTAAGGGATGGTGGGCTCGTCAATCGCCTTCGGTCAGGTATGACGAAATAGCCTTTGCAAGCTGCTCTGCTCGCCTGACATTGTCAGGATCCGCCAGCATGAAGTCGGACGACAGGGCTTCGATGATTGCCATGGCCGGGACGTTTGTGGCCGAAAGAACCGGGTGTCTGGATGGCGCGAGAAGCAATCGGTCGGCGAATTGAGCCAGCGGAGCGGCTGGAGAATCTGTTATGGCGACAATTTTCGCCTTTTTGTCACGCGCATATCTGACGATCTCGACAACATCCCTGGAATACCTGGGCAAAGACATTGCCACCAGTACGTCGCCTTCTCCAATCGACATCACACGCGCGGCAGCGGACTCCGTTCCTCCGTATTGAGCGACATCTATAACTTCGTCGCGATAAGGTTGCAACGAAAGGACCAGCATTGCCGCGAGGTGCGCAGAAAGGCCAAAGCCTATCACGAATACCCTTCGAGCCGCTCTTATGTCACCGCAAGCTAGGCGTATGTATTCGGCGGTCTGCGGGCTCTTGAGTGCGTCGATGTTGGAGCCCGTCATCTCGATGCTGAGTTCAACACCCTGGCTACGTTTATCGAGGTCTCTTATCGAGGCATCGAGCTTGGCGACAGGTGCTATCAATTCGCTCACCATAGCGGCGATGGACGACCGAAACTCAGAAAAGCCCGCCAATCCGAGGTCTCGAACAAAACGGCTGACGCTCGAAGCCGAAGTTCCCGTTGCGGAAGCGAGTTCCTCGATACCGTGCGTTGCCACGAACATCGGGTCCCGGAGCACAAAACCGGCCAGTGCCCGCTGCGAAGCCGATCCGTCCCGCAGCAGCCTGCTGAGTTCGAGACCTAAAGCAGAGGTCGCGAAGCGTCGGTCGGCTTCTGCGTTCCAGGTGAGGGGTGTATGAAAATTATCTTTCATTTGTTGACTCTATGAAAATATCCTGCCATTGAGAAGCCAGCTTAGCTGATTTTGGGAGGAAATCGCATGCGAATGAAATTTCTCGCTTCAATCGTTGCCACAACGATGCTCGCCGGCACTGCGTTTGCGGAGGATCTGCGCATAGGCGTGGAAGGAAACTATCCGCCCTTCTCAGTAGTTGCGCCCGATGGAACGCTCTCCGGCTTCGATATCGACATCGCAAATGCGATCTGTGCGAAGATGAACAAGAACTGCGTGATGGTGCAGCAGGAATGGGATGGGATGATCCCGGCGCTCAATGCCAAGAAGTTCGATATCATCGTGGCTTCGATGACGATCAACGAAAAGCGCAAGAAGGTCGTCGACTTTTCCAACCCTTACTATGACGTCCCGTCGCGATGGGTGGCGCGCAAGGGTGACTACAAGAGCTGGTCGCCGGAAGAGCTAAAGGGCAAGACGATCATCGTCCTGCGCAACTCTCCGCGTGCCGAGTATGTTGCCAAGAACTACCCTGACAGCACCGTCCTGGCGGTGGACAAAGAGCCGGCCGTCTACCTGGAGCTGGCGGCGGGTCGCGGCGACATCGCCTTCGGATCGTCGGTAGTTTCGGCCGAATCTTTCCTGAAGAAGCCCGAAGGGAAGGATTTTGAGCAAGTCGGCGACACCCTCTTCTTGGGCGAGGACGCCGACGGCGGCGTCGGGATCGCCGTGCGTAAGTCGGAGGGCGCTCTGCGCGAGGAAGTAAATACCGCTCTGTCTTCCATCATGACCGACGGTACCTACAAGCAGCTGTCAGGCAAATACTTCGACTTCGACGTGACGCCGCAATCGGCAAAGAAGTAGTTCTTTTCCCGCGACCGGCGCCTGGGTGGCGCCGGTCGCAAGGGGTGCTGTTCCATGTTCCAAGGTTATCTACCGATGATTCTGGAGGGGCTTCGTGTGACCCTCAGCGTGGCGTCGGTCTCACTGGCGATCGCCTGTGTTATCGGCCTGATTGGCGCGTCCGCAAAGGTCTACGGCGGGAAGGCGGCAAGATTGTCGGCTGTCGCGTACACAACGACGGTGCGCGCTTTGCCGGATTTGCTTGTCATGCTCGTAGTCTTCTACGGCGGCCAAATCCTGCTCAATTCCATTTCTGAAACCTATGGGTGGGGTTATCTCGATGTCGATCCCTACATAGCCGGCGTTAGCACGATCGGCTTTGTATTCGGAGCTTACCTGACCGAGACGTTCAGGGGAGCGATCCTGAGCGTGCCGGCGGGGCAAATCGAGGCTGGCTTTGCATACGGTCTTTCACGCTGGCAGGTGGCCTCCTACATTCTGCTACCGCAGATGATACGGCATGCCGTGCCCGGCCTGACGAATACGTGGCTGGTCATGTTGAAGGCGACAGCGCTGGTGTCGATCATCGGACTCGACGATATGGTCCACCGGGCCGGGCTTGCGTCAGCGGCGACGCGGGAGCCATTTACCTTCTACGCGCTTATCGGCCTCATCTATCTCGCGGTCACCACATTTTCGGTTCTCCTCTTCGGAGCGCTTGAGAAGCTTTCTTCACGCGGCGTTCGCAGCGGAGGTGCTGCATGATCGACTGGGAAATCGTTGCCGATAACCTGCCGGCATTTGCGGGCGGTCTGGTAAACACTTTGATCCTGTTGGCAACCGTCGTCGTCAGCGGTTTTGCGGTCTCGGTGCCACTGGCGCTCGTGCGCTCAATGCGGTCGCCCTATTTTTCTCGCGCGGTTTGGCTGTTCACCTATATCATCCGTGGCACGCCGCTTCTTGTTCAGCTGTTTGTCATTTACTACGGAATGGCCCAGTTCGAATTCGTGCGCAGCAGCGCGATATGGCCGCTATTCCGCTCTCCGTGGTTTTGCGCGTGGCTTGCGCTGACGATCAACACTATCGCCTATACGACCGAGATATTCGCCGGCGCGATCCGAACCACGGCGCCAGGCGAAATCGAAGCGGCACGATCGATCGGCTTGAGCCGCGCCGCGGTTCTCAGGTACGTGATCTGGCCATCGGCCTGGCGTCGCGCACTGCCGCAATACGGCAACGAGGTGGTAATGATGATGCATGCCACCGCCCTTGCGAGCACGGTGACGATTGTCGAGGTGATGCGGGTCGCGCGCGACGTCTACACCAATTACCTCGTGCTGGCAGAATCCTTCGGCGTCGCCGCCGCGATTTATCTGTGTCTGACCATCGGTCTCACCACTTTGTTCCGCTGGCTCGAGACGCACTTTCTGCGGCATCTCTCCCGCTCGGACACCAGAGAGAAGCCAGCCGAGCATCTCAACCCGAAAGTTGCATGATGAAAGAGACAATCTTTGATATCGAAGGTCAGGGACCCGGCACGCGGCATAGCTTGAAATGTGTCGAATTCGGGCGGCCCGCAGACACGCCACTCGTCTATATCCAAGGTGGTCTCCATGCCGACGAGGCGCCCGGCATCATCGTCGCGCATGCGCTTTGCGAGACGTTGGCGGAGCTTGAGGCGGCCGACGCGATCATCGGCTGCGTTCGGGTCGTTCCGGTTGCCAATCCGGTCGGGCTGTCTCAGTTTTCCCTTGGTCAGCAGGAAGGCCGTTTCGATCTTTATGACGGACGGAACTTCAACCGGCATTATCCGGATTTCGGCCCCAAGCTGTCCGCCCGACTTTCCAACCGCTTGGGCAAAGATGCCGTCGCTAACGCGGCCGTCATCCGCGCCGAGTTGATGGCCCTGGTTGAGGAATGGGACGTCGTCACCCCCTCGGACAATGTTCGAAAATGCCTCATGAAACTTGCGATTGATGCCGATTATGTGCTGGATCTTCATTGTGATGGAGAGGCTGAGGTTCATCTCTACACGCAACCGCATTTCGCACGGAGATTCTCGTCGCTGGCGACGCGCCTTCACGCCCGAGCAGTGCTGCTTGCTGAGATCTCAGGACTCAATCCGTTCGACGAGGCCCTCGTGCGCCCATGGTTGGACCTGTCAAGAGCGCTGCCCGACGCGAACATCCCGCTTGGCTGCGCTTCGACCACCGTTGAGTTGCGCGGTCGTAGCGATGTGGATCGGCGACGCGCCCGGGGCGACGCCGAGGCGATCGTCGAGTTCCTACGCGATCTAGGGGTCGTCAAGGGTTCGGCCGCGCAGGCGCCGGCCAAGCTGTGCGAGCCCACCCCGCTCGCAGGTTCAGAAGCTGTCATTTCACCGTCTGCGGGGGTCGTGAGCTACGCACTCGACCTTGGCCATCAGGTAAGGGCTGGTGATGTGATAGCTGAGATCATCGACCCGCTTTCAGGAACGGTTACGGCCGTGAAGGCGCAGACATCAGGCGTGTTCTACGCACGCGCTGACAGCCGCATCGCCGAGCGCGGTAAACGCCTTGGCAAGATCGCCGGCAACGACGTGTTCCGCAACGGTCCACTTTTAAGCCCATGAGCGCCAAGGCGCGGAGACAGACTATGACAGCGATGCTCGAAGTGACCAACATCCGAAAGAGGTTCGGCACCGTTGAGGTGCTCAAAGGCATCTCGCTCAGCGCGAGGCGCGGAGATGTGATTTCCATGATCGGCGCGTCCGGGTCTGGAAAAAGCACGTTCTTGCGATGCCTCAATTTTCTGGAGCACCCGTGTGAGGGCAGCTATCGGTTTCGGGGAGAAAAACTTGACCTGAGAAAGGCGTCGAGCGGAGACCTGACGGTACATGACCCCAAGAAGCTCGCTTCGATGCGCTCGCGGTTATCAATGGTCTTTCAGCAATTTAACCTGTGGAGTCACATGACGGCGAAGGAGAACGTGATGCTGGGGCCGATGCGCGTACAGGGGATAAGCCGCGCTGAGGCAGCTGAACGAGCCGACGCATACTTGGCAAAGGTTGGCGTGTCGCACCGCCGCGATGCCTTTCCGGCATTTCTCTCGGGCGGAGAACAGCAGCGAGTTGCGATCGCCCGGGCGCTCGCGATGGAACCGGAGATCATGCTTTTCGACGAGCCGACCTCGGCGCTTGATCCGGAGCTTGTCGGCGAGGTGCTTCGGGTCATGCGGGGATTGGCCGAGGAGGGAAGGACCATGATCGTCGTCACCCACGAAATGGCATTTGCCCGCGACGTCGGCAATCATGTCATCTTTCTCAGCCAGGGTGTGATCGAGGAACAAGGCGATCCACGCGACGTTCTGAGCAATCCGAGTTCCGAACGTCTTCAAAGCTTTCTTTCTTCGCGGCACATGAATTGAGCGGCCCCTGGCCGCTTCAATCTCCGAGTTGGGGTCAAATCAACTTTTGTACGGCCGAAACGGAAAAATACCCGGCGAGAGCGGACGCCGTGGTGATGAAGACACCCCACACCATGTCCACCAAGCTTACCTCCAACGACCACCCCTTGATCGTTGCCAGATTTGTCATGTCGTAGGTGCCGAAAGCGACAAGGCCGAGCAGAGCTCCCGATACCAGTGCTGTCGTCCAACGTCCGGAGCTGAGCGCAGGTATGACGGCAAAATATGAAACACCGGTTACATAAATGACGTAAAATGCAGCTGCGGCAATGAGATTTGGATTCTCGAGCAGAAGCTCTCCAATTCGGCTGCGATAGAATTTCGACGACCCAGTCAGCCACAAAAAGTCCAAGCCGAGAAAGACGATCGCTGTTGCTACGTAGGATATCGCGTAGGTCATCCGGTCGCCTCCGATCAGATCCGAAGGACAGGTTGAAGCAAACGCATAAACCAGCTCCGGAACCTGAGCGGCGCGTCGGTTACCGCCAGACAGATACAATCTTGCTCAGGCGTTGCCAGGGGCTGATGTTCAACGCTCGTGTCTGCCTCCTCTATATCTCCGCGGGCGAACAAGAGTTCTCCGTCATTGAAGCTTCCGCTGAGCACGAGCGTCAATTCGCGCCCTCCATGGCTGTGTTCCGGCACGGGTTTTCCGGCCGGTATGCGAAGCAGACGCGCCGTTGTCGAACGATCGGCGAGCTTTATCGGAATATGATAGGCGCCACGTCCCAGAGACTTCCATTTCAGCTCCGCCAGATCTCCTCCAAGATAGGATCGCAACGGTTCCGGGATGGTTGGCGGCGAAACGGCTTTCACTACTCTCGCGGGTTGCTTCGGCGAGGCGCTTGGGGGAGATTCCGCGGTTCGTAGGCGCTCTTTCAACCGATCGAAGGACGAGACTTCTATTGGCACTGGCTCCATGCTCTCGAGCAGCTCTCCGGCCGTATTCTCCATCAAAGTCAGTCTTGTCCGGCAGTTCGGGCACAACGCAAGATGCGTAGCAACAGCAAGCCGCCAACCCTCTTCAAGCGTGCCGGATGCATATCCCACCAGCAATTCGTCGCTCACATGATGACGGATATTCATTTTCCGTCCTCCAGCGCAGTCCGAAGCCTCGCAAAGGCAAGTCGGATTCTCGACTTCACCGTTCCGAGCGGCAGGTTCAGCTTGGTGGCAATCGCACTGTGAGAACAATCGTCGAAGAACGACAGCTTCAGCAATTGGATCTGTTCCTGAGGCAAGTCCTTCATGGCGTCCTTCAACCGGGTCGCATCCTGGCGTTCCGCCAGCTCGTTCTCCGCGCTTTTTGCATCGTCTGCCACAAATGCGGGGTCATTGACGTCGAAATCCGGCCTCCGGTTCTTGCGGTAGGCGTCAATACGAAGGTTGCGGGCAATCGTGAAGATCCACGTACCTGCGTTACCGCGTGTCGCTTCGAACTGGCCCGCCTTGTTCCAAACGGTGATCATCACTTCCTGCATCAATTCCTCGGCGATGTTTGGATCACGCGTAAGGCGCGCCATATAGGCCTTTACGCGCGGAGCGTAGTAGCGGAACAGCGCCTCGAAAGATTCGATATCTCGCTTGCGACCGACTGCCTCGAGCAGTGAGCAGGCTTCATCTTTAGTCAGTTCCCCGGCCGGCTCTACCATGCGTCCACGCTTCTTATGCCTCCCAAGGTCGACCAGCGGCTCATGCCCAGATCGAACAAATGGGATATCTGGAACAGCGGTAGCGGAAATCGCAAGAATTGTCTCCATGGCACCAGTTACGGTGCCTTCGGCTTCTTGGATCATTGTTGTCCAAAATTTTGCAAGGTGATCAATCCGATCGGGAGATTTTTTCGTAGTGCGTTCGTAATTGTTCGTCAGATTGAGGGGATAACATGCGGTTTGATCGGGGTATGAGGGGTGAATTCGGGCAACGGCGTGTCGCTGTGATTGGCGCCGGTATTTCGGGGATGTCCGCGGCCTGGCTACTCGGTAAAAGCTTGGAGGTGGTGCTATACGAGTCCGGCGACAAGCCCGGAGGTCACGCCAATACAGTTGTCGCCCCTACGGCTTCTGGGCCGGTTCCCGTCGACACCGGGTTCATTGTGTACAACGATCGCAACTATCCAAACCTTGTAGCGCTGTTTGACCACCTTGACGTCCCGACCCAAGCTTCGAATATGTCGTTCGCCGCTTCGTTGGATGGCGGGGCATTCGAATACTCGGGCTCTGGATTGACAGGCTTGTTCGCTCAACCGTTAAACGCACTTCGTCCGCGCTTCTGGAGAATATTGTCCGACATTTTGCGCTTCTATCGAGAAGCTCCCAAAGCGCTTAATCGGCCTAATCTCGCTAGCAAGACGCTGGGGGAGTATCTCGACGAGAATGGCTACAGCAATGCCTTTGTTACCGATCATCTCCTTCCCATGGGCGCTGCGATCTGGTCCACAACGACCAAACGCATGCGGGATTATCCGCTGCATGCCTTCATTCGATTCTGCGACAGTCATGGTTTGCTTGCATTGACGGACAGACCTCGTTGGCGAACCGTAACCGGCGGAAGCCGAGAATATGTCAGCAGGCTGATGTCGGACTATTGCGGTGAGCTTCGAACAAGAAGGGCAGTCCGGGAGATCCGCCGCGAGGTGGGGACGGTGGTCATAACAGATCGTGATGGCAATCGTGACACTTTCACGGATGTGGTCATCGCAACTCACGCCGATCTAGCGCTGGCGATGCTTGCCGAGCCTGACGCACGTGAAAGAGAGCTGTTGTCCGCGATCAGCTACACGAGCAATAAGGCGGTTCTGCACTCAGATACTTCATTGATGCCCAGGCGGCGAAACGTGTGGTCGAGCTGGAACTACATTGGCGCGTCGGATGATTGCGGTGAGCGCCAGCTTTGTGTGACCTACTGGATGAACCGATTGCAAGGCATCGATCCGGCGGCACCACTTTTTGTGACGCTGAACCCGCATCAAAAGATAGCCAGTGAGCGGATAATCGCGACATTCGATTATGACCATCCTCTGTTCGATCAGCGAGCGTTGGCGTCTCAAAAGGAGCTTTGGCGTCTCCAGGGACGCGGCGGTGTCTGGTTTTGCGGGGCCTACTTCGGCAGCGGATTTCACGAGGACGGACTGCAGTCCGGGCTTGCGGTTGCCGAGGCCATCTCCGGCGAGCGGCGTCCATGGACGGTCCGCGACGATTCTGGCCGGCTCCCCTCCGAGATCGATTACGCGGCGGCTCAATGATGTCGAGGTCGGCTCTTTACAGCGGGCAGGTGTGGCACGTTCGGTTTAGACCCCGCCGGCATAGGCTTTCCTACAGGGTCTTTTCGCTGCTCCTCGATCTGGACGAGTTGGCTTCGCTGGACAGCAAGTTGCGCCTGTTCGGCCATAATCGCTGGGCTCTGTTCAGTTTTCGCGACAGCGATCACGGGGATGGCGAAGTAGGCGCGCTTCGCAGTTGGGTCGAACGGCAGCTTTCCGAGGCCGGAGTGGACGTGAAGCAGCTGCGTATCCGTGTTCTATGTTATCCCCGCATACTCGGCTACGTCTTCAACCCTTTGACCGTCTTTTACTGCGAAACAGACGATGGCCAAGTCCGGGCCGTTCTCTATGAGGTCTGCAACACGTTCCACGAACGTCACACCTATGTCATTCCGGTGAGCGACGGACACGTCGGAGCGATCCGCCAGTCGTGCGCCAAGGAACTTTACGTTTCTCCGTTTGTACCCATGGATTGCCGTTACGAATTCAACCTCACGCCGCCGGGGGAAAGTGTGCTCGTCGATATAACCGAAAACGATCGTGACGGACGACTTCTCAAGGCGGCGTTTTCAGGAAAAAGGGAAGAGATCTCGGACGCGAGGCTTCTTCTGACCTTCCTCAAACACCCCCTCATGACTGTGAAAGTAATGAGTGCGATCCACTGGGAGGCGCTCAAAATCTGGCTGAAGGGCATGCCGGTGCATCGCCATCGACCGGCGGACCTGCGGGTCGCCACAACGATTGTCTCCCGTTCGGAAGAGAAAGACCTGATGCATGAGCGAGCTTGACCGGGGTGCGGCGTTGCCAATGCCGGGCCGCCCGCTGTGGCAGAAAATAGTATGCGGTTGGCTTGCCCGTATCAACCGCGGGCAGCTGCGCGCGGAGTTCCCCTGCGGGGCAGTGCATCTGGTCAAAGGCAACGTCCCCGGTCCCACTGCAGCGATCGTCTTTACGAATGCAAGGCCGGTCTGGCGCATGCTCACGAGCGGCAGCCTTGGGTTTTCGCGATCCTATCTCGATGGGGACTGGGAGACGCCAGACTTGGGTGCGCTCATGGATCTGGCGCTTGCCAACGAAGAGACCCTCAAGCCTGCGCTCGCCTCTCGCCCGTTGCTAAGCCGCCTCGCTTATCTCCGGCATCTGTTCAGACGAAACTCCCGTGCCGGGAGTCGGCGAAACATCGCGTTCCATTACGACCTTGGAAACGCTTTCTACCGCACATGGCTCGACGAGACGATGACCTATTCCGCAGCCCTCTTTGAGCGGCAAGGGCAGTCACTCGGTGAGGCCCAACAAGCCAAGTACGACAGGATCCTAAGAGAGCTTCGAATCGGTCCGCTGGATCATGTTCTTGAGATCGGTTGCGGCTGGGGCGGGTTTATGGAGTACGCTGCCTCGCGCACGGGGTGTCGCATTACCGGGCTGACTTTGTCGAAAGAGCAGGCAGAATTTGCGACAACTCGGCTGGCAGGCAAGGGATTGTCTGCGTTGGCCGAGGTGCGGCTGCAGGATTATAGAGATTGCGAGGGACGTTTCACCAAGATCGTCTCGATAGAGATGTTCGAAGCAGTCGGAGAGGAGAATTGGCCGGTATACTTCGAGAAGCTGCGGACGAACCTCGCTCCTGGCGGACAAGCGCTGGTCCAGGTGATTACGATCGATGAGACGCGGTTTGAGCGGTATCGGCAAAACGCCGATTTTATCCAGACGTACGTGTTTCCCGGCGGCATGCTGCCTTCTGCGGCAGTTTTCAGGCAGAAGGCTGTCACTTCCGGTTTACTGGTGCGGGATGCATTTTCCTTCGGCCGTGACTACGAGAAAACCCTGCTCTTGTGGGAAGGTGCTTTCCTCAAAAGTTGGCACAAGATTGAATCCGCTGCATTCGACGAACGGTTCAAGCGCTTGTGGCGCTACTACCTTCACTACTGCGCCGCCGGCTTTCGCAACGGTACCATCGATGTCTACCAGTTCCGGCTCGAACCGACGTGACGGAGGTCAGGTGTGGTCCTCACGCAACATGCGGCGTGTCAAGGCGAACCGCAGGCTTGGAGGAAGCGCCTTCAATAGCTTCAAGACCACTTTCATCCTCCACGGGAATGCGATCTCGAACTTCCCCCGCTCAAGCCCGCGCATGATGTATTCCGCCGCACGTTCCGAAGAGATCAGGAACGGCATTGGAAAGTCATTGTGACGCGTCAAAGGCGTATCGACAAATCCTGGATTGATAATTGTCATCTGAACGCCTTGCCGTTCAAGTTCAGGATAAAGGGCTTCGCACATGTTGATCAAGGCGGCTTTCGTCGCGCCGTAGCCCGCGGCACCAGGAAGACCGGTATAGCCTGCCACAGATGCCATGACTGCAATCCGTCCCGACCGGCGCGCGGTCATTGCTGGCATGATCGCCTGCAAACAGTTCACGGTTCCCATGATGTTGAGCCTGACCATCTCTCCGATCGCCGCGGCGTCGAAGGTCGACAGGCTATCGCGCCGGTAAGTTCCTGCGCCGAAGACCGCAAGGCAAATCGGACCCAGGCGCATTTCAATGTCGCGTACGGTGATTTCTGTCGCTTCGCGGTCGGTCACATCGAGGGGAAAAGAATGGATCCTGTTCTCCAGCGATTGTGCGAGAGTATCGAGCTCCACCGAGTTGCGCGCGCTAACGGCGACGGTCCAGCCGTCAAGTGCCAAACGGATTGCAAGCGATTTCCCGATGCCGGAGCTTGCGCCGGTAACCCACGCTACCTTTCGACAATCCGTCTCGTGGAAGGCGTGATTGTTGATCAAATCGCGACCGATAGTCATGGAAACCTACCTCAGTGGGCGATGGGGAAAACGTGTCATCAACCTGGTAGCCGTAGACGAGCGTGATACCGTCAAATCCGGCCAATAAGCTCTCGTTGGGCCACACGATCGATCGGAAAGCCCCACATGAGCCCGATTGCTGCGAGCTTCGGGACGATCGGTGCCCAGGCGTAAAGCATCGAAAGACCCTTAAGAGCGTCGGGCGACGAACGATCTTGAGCCGGATCGAAGCCAAGCAGACTGAGCATGGGAAACGTTACCCCTAAGGCTGCCGCGAGCGAAAGCTTTGTTGCCAGCGCCCACGCAGCGAAATACATGCCGGAACGCTGAGAGCCTGAGACTGCTGTGTCGTTGTCGATTACGTCTGCCTGCATGGATGGAGGCAGGACAAGGTCGAAGCCGAGCAGAAGACCGGTGCATACGCATATCGCACCAAAGGCGATCAGGTCTCCGTCGCCGAGAAATCCTGATACCGCAAAGATAGAGCACGTCGCCAGCATAGCCCCACTCCAGGCCCTGTGCTTGCTCCAGCGCCTTGCGGCCTTTACTGCGAGCGGTACGCCAAGAACTGCGCATGCGAAATAGAGTAGGAGAAACGGACCGCGCCAATCCGGTGCGCCGAGACGATCGGAGACAAAGTACAGAAAAAGGGTAGCCGGCACTGCATTGGCGAATCCATTCAAAAGAAAAGCGGCAATGAGACGCAGGAAGGCCCGGTTCCTCGTCATGAGAAGCAGGCTTTGAACGATGTTAACGTCGCGGATTGATCGGTTGACCGGTTCGGGAACGAAAACGAAGGCCGCAAGACCTGTAATCGGAAGGAGGAGCGCGACCAGGACGGCTATCGTCTTTAGCCCCTCAACGCCTACGGTCACAGTCGACCCAACAACGAAGGGGAGGCTGATTGCCGTTAACGTCCCGAGTAGTGTCGACACCTCGCGGAAAGCGGCAATACGTGTTCGCTCGACATAGTCGTTTGAAAGTTCTGCGCCCCAGGCTGTGTAGGGGAGCGAGGACCAGGTAAAGCCAAGTGACAAAAGCCCACCCCATAGGACCAGATAGCCAAGTCCGGCCGTTTGCGGTGGCCAGAAGAGCATAAATGCGGCGCAGGCAGTGAGCGGGATCGACGCGAGAAAAAAGCCGCGCCGGCGACCGCCGAAGGCATTCCACCGGTCGGCAAGCCAGCCGAATATCGGATCGCTAGCAGCATCAATAAGACGAATGGCAAAAAGTACGCCACCAACGGCCGCGACCGGTAGTCCCATGACTTCGGAGTAAAAGGTTGGAACGATAACGAAAAGCGGCAAAGCCAGCGCCGCCAACGGAAACGCAGGTAGCGCATAGATAACGAGTGTCGCGTCGCGCGTTCTCATTTTCACCGCCTCGTGAACTCGACACGTGTCCACGCGACCGGCAATCCAAACTTCGTCACATAGGCGGTATTAAGCACCCGACCGTCGTTATTCAACGTCATGGTGTCGTGGAAGCGGACCTTGTTCTTGCGGTTGTTGGAATCGAGGAAGACGAGATAACTGAAGCGCGCGACATTATCTCTAATCCGCACCTGTGTTTCTCCAATCACGTCCTCACGCCTACCTCTGTATTTGTCTGGTCCATCCTTTACGAACCGCCAAGTCTTGCGGTCACGAGTTCCGTCATCGAACGTGAAATCCTCCCTGAGCGTCAGGGTGCGGCCGTCCCATTTCCCCAGCAACTGAACATTGAAGGTTTTCTTGACCCCCGTTATGCTGCGAAAGCTGCCTTCGGCGCTAGACCTGCCTGTGAAGAACCCCTCAAGCGAAAAAGATCCGGCGGCCACGGGTGTAATCAACGCGAGGTTCATGGCGATGACCGTGAGAAGAACATTGAAGGTGCGCATGCTTGTCCTCCGTCAAATCGACTGCGCGGCATAAACATCAATTCCATCCCCCTTCCCGGTGCCACTTCAAAGCTCGGGACCTATTCGGGCGATGCCGGTCTTTCCGTCGTCGCGGATCCACTTCAATCTCCCTTCATCGACGCGATAAAGCTCGAAGCACATCGGGCGACCGGCGTACCAGGTGCGAAATCGCTGGCAAAGGAGGTCAGACTGTATCCACCAAGTGCCAGTGTCTTTGGGTTTGACGAACCGGCCGAGGCCCAAAGCTTCGCCGTCACCGTCGACCCCGCCACTTCTTCGATAGTTGAGCGGGAATTCCCCACCCAGTGGAGCTTCAAGAAAGATACGCCTGCCGACGATCTCCCCCTCGATCTCGTTTGCCTTGTATCGCTCCGCAGCAGCCCCTGAAGCTGTAGCCGCGGATAAAGCTGCGATTGCTATTGCAATTCGGAACATGGCTCGTTCGTCTGCTCTTGGTTGTTTTTGTCAGCGTTAGTTACGAGCAGGAGGTGGCGTTGGATCACTTCACGCGTTCTTGTTTGGAATTCGTGAGCTTCTGGCCGCTTAATCGAAGCCTACCGCTCGTCAGGAGCCGTTGGCGCGCTACTCTCACAACATACCTTTAGCAGGAGCACCCGCGCCCGAGCCGGCGGTGCCTCTACGGCGCAGGCGCGAGGTTCTGTTTGAAGCGCCAGCTTGGATAAAACGTCAAGCTGCAGTCGGATGAGGTTTTTCCTCGGTGTGGCTGACCGAGACTTAGGGAATGCGCCCACCTACGGCCTAGCAAACTGGCCACGGCCTGCGTCTCATAGGGCCGCGCGAGAGGAGTGTTGCTCTTTTTGGGCTCGATGTCATCCGCGCGCAAGGTCTCAAAAAGGAGCTTCCGAGCGTGTCCCTTCGCGACCGCGCCTGCTGTTTGCGCGTCCGCGCGACGTGTAAACGTGCGCTGTGGTGGGGCCATTTCTGCCGTGATGATTAGCCTAAGCTAAATCACTCTGGCCGCTTTGTGGTATCCTGCAGCAAGGACACCGGGGGGCTTTGCGATGTTTCGCTTACTGGTGCTGATCCTTGCTCTCGTCGCAAATCCGTTGCGGCCCGCCGCAGCGCCTCCGGACGTCGATTTGGAACTCGTTCTGGCGGTCGACACATCGGGCTCGATCGACATGGGGGAGGCGCGCGTACAGCGCCTCGGCTATCTGGAAGCGCTCCGACACCCGGATTTCATCAACGCCGTCAAAAGCGGTAATCTTGGACGCATTGCCATCGGCTATTTTGAATGGGACGGGAAGGTGAGTGAATCGTCCGTCGTCGCCTGGCAGGTAATCGAAGACGCCCAGGATGCCGAAGCCTTCGCCGCCAAGCTTGAAGCCCGCCCGATCGGCACGCGGCACGGCACCTCGATCTCGAGCGCAATCCTCTTCGGCACGAAATGGATCGAAACCAACGCCCATTTCGGAGCGCGCCGCATCCTCGACCTTTCCGGTGACGGGTACAACAACACGGGACTGCCAATCGCAGCCGCCCGCGATGAAGCTCTGGCGCGCGGGATCGTAATCAATGGATTGGTGCTCCTCATCAGGCCAGCTAATTCAACCGTTCCGCTTGACCGATACTATGCGGAATGTGTCATCGGCGGCCCCGGTTCGTTCATGATACCCGTGCGCAAGGCGGAGGACTTTGCGAGCGCCATCCGCCACAAGCTGCTGCTCGAAGTGAGCGGACTGACGCCTGGTTGGGTTCCCCAGCCAGCCGCCGTGACACCGCCAGTCGATTGTTTGATCGGCGAGAAATATCCGGGCTTTCTTGAACCGGCATTCCGAAACCTGTTCATCCAGCATTGAGGGAATTGGCGGCTTTGAAAAGAGCCTCATGGAAGGCATTAGAACGGGCTGCTATGGACCATCACATTTCTAAGGACAGGAGAACCGACCAATCACGTGGCGGCTGCATGGTGTCTTGAACCTTGACGCACCAGAGCGGTTCATCGCTAATCAAGGTGAACCAAGGAAGTTAGGTCCTATGACAGCTGCGTTTACCGTGCGTGTAAAAAATGAAACTGCGAACAAGCTGGATCAGCTTGCTGAGAAGCTGGATCGGTCCCGTTCTTATATGGCTGCCAAAGCCATCGAAGCTTTCGTTGAGCAACAGGAATGGCAGCTTGCCGAGATTGAAGTTGGGTTGGCCGAAGCCGACCGGGGTGAGTTCGCCAGCGATGAAGATGTGGCGAGAGTCGTCGGGAAGTACTTCAAGTCCGCCCGCCAATCATGAGTGGGAAGCGTATTCGCTGGACGCTGCGGGCGTTGCGGCGACTTGATGAGATACGGCGCGTATATCGAGAAAGACAATCAAGTGCATTACCGGGCTTGGCCGCCGTCACCATCTTTGGGACCTTCCGCGAAATCTCCTCGGCTGCAACTCGAGGACGGTTCCCAACGATGTTTAGGCCGAGCCGAACGATGCGCGCGAGAAGTTGAGGTTGGTCCTCGGTTGTTTGCCGATTGCCCCGGTTGGGCAGACGAACGCCTTCGTTCGCTTTCTGGAAGGCGAGGCGGCAGCCTTTTCTGGCGACGCCCCGATCCAATCTTCGATCACGGTTTCAAGGCGGCCAGGAGGGCTTTTGCCGTTTCGCCAGATGAGGCGGGATTCTGGCCGGTGATGAGCCGGACATCGACGACCGTGTGGACGCCCCAGTCCTTCACCTTCGAGAAAACCGCGCCGAGACCGAGCAACTCGTCTTCCACCAGGAAGGGCACGACCTCCGTCAGGCCGACGGCCGCTTCCTCGGAATTCGTAAAGCCGGTGACCTTTCGTCCGTCTACGAAAGGCGTGCCGTCCGGGTTCTTGACGCGGTGCAGAACGCCGGGGGCGTGGCATACGAGGGCAATCGTCTTGCCCGCCGCGATGAAGGCTTCGAGCAGCTTGATCGAGTTTTCGTCCTCGGCGAGATCCCACATTGGACCGTGACCGCCGGGATAGAAGACGGTGTCGAAGTCCCCTTGGTTGACGCTGTCGAGGCGAACCGTCTCGGCGAGCTGAGCCTTGGCTTCCCGGTCTGCCTTGAAACGCCGAGTGAGGTCGGTCTCAAACATCGGTTCATCGCTCTTCGGGTCGAGCGGCGGTTGGCCGCCCTTGGGCGATGCAAGGGTGATTTCGGCTCCGGCATCTCTAAAGACGTAATAGGGAGCCGCCAGCTCTTCGAGCCAGAACCCTGTCTTCTTGCCGGTGTTGCCGAGGGTGTCATGCGAAGTGAGGACCATTAGGACTTTCATGGATCATATCCTTTAGGCTGGAGGAGTAGATTTGAAGTCCGATCAGCCGCGTCGGCTTCTCGATGCACTGATATTGGCGTCGCAATGATATTTGGGAGATCTAGGTCGCAGAATCCAGCTATCCATCTTGATGATGGACGAAGGAGCGAGAACTTCAGCTCGCTCTCGGGCGGCGACTATCCGCCGCCCGGGTGGCCGAAAAGGCTGGTGCGCTCTTCAGGTTTGACCGTTGCGGGCGTCGACCGGCAGGCTGGCAGCGGTGCCATCCGCACGCGCCAGGACGAAATTGTCGAAGTTGGCGATCGAGGCGCAGGAGTGGTTGGGGAACACGCGCACGCGACTGCCGAGCGGCAGAGAGCGCCCGGAATGGGGGACGAACCCGTGTTCCTCGGACAGTCGCTCGAGCGTCCACAGGCCGGTTTCGCCATCGCCTTCGGCGCTGACGACGGTGCCGAACCCTGCGCCACCCATGCCATGTGCGCCGCGATCGGAGCTCATGGACTTCGAACCAGCGTCGATGATGAAGTGCGCGTCGTTCGACGCGACGACGCGGGCGACGACTGAAAGCGCGAGATCGTCGGCGGTACAGATGCCAAGGCGAAGGGCGGTGCCGTCCAGAAAGACGTAGTTTCCGGGACGGATGTAATCGACTTCCCGGGGCAGCGGTGCACCGAGGCAAGTCGGCGTTGCGCCGACGGAAATGCAATCGACGGCGAGCCCGCGTTGCCGAAGCCTCTCGGCGAGACCGGCGAGGGCCTCGGCCTCTTCGTCGGCGATCTTGGCCAGGGCATGGGGCTCCGGAGCCCCGTAGGCATGTCCGGCGTGCGAAAGCAGTCCGGCAAATCGCAAACCGGGGGCGCCGGCGATCCTCGCGCACAGTTCAGGCGCTGCCGGGTCAACGGGTTTGAGGCCGACGCGGCCGAGGCCAACGTCGACCTTGAGGAACACGCCGATCTCGACCCCGTGCTGGCTGGCGGCCTCCGACAGCGCATCGACACCTGTTTCGCTCGCCGCGATCGTGCGCAGTTCCACGCCACGCTTCTTCACCGCAGGCAGAAGGCGATCGAGCGACGCCGCGTGGACGATGGGATAGGCCAGGATGATCGACGCAATCCCGGCTTCGGCAAAGACCAGCGCTTCGCTGGGCTTGGAGGCGGTGATACCGCGCGCACCTGCGGCAAGCTGCTGCCGGGCGATGTGGAGGCTCTTGTGCGTCTTCACATGCGGAAACATCGCCACGCCGGCTGCATCGGCGCGTTGCTGCATGGCCTTGATATTGCGGGTGAGCCGTTTCTCGTCGACCTCGATATAGGGTGTCGGTCGCTCGGCGGCCGCTGGACGCAGGAACATTGCGGCCGTGGTCCCGCTTGCGCTGTCGCGGATATCTGTCGACGCCATGCCGGCAGCGCTCGCAGCCGGTTGCGTCACTTCGAAAGTGCTCATGTTGGGATACTCTGATCTGGAACGGGGTATAGCGGCTACTGTCAGGCGGTTGCGACCTGGCGCACGTAGTGGGTCGATGAGATCTGCCGCATCGGCAGTTCGCGAGGCACGAAGTCCGGCGCACGCACCGCACTCGGAATTTCGTCGGACATCGGCTGGCGCCCTTCCGGACGGCGCGTCGGATCGGCAATCGGCACGGTCGATAGCAGCTTGCGGGTATAGGGGTGCTGCGGATTGCTAAACACCGAGCGGCGATCGCCGATCTCGACGATTTCGCCGAGATACATGACCGCAACGCGGTGAGCGATGCGCTCCACCACCGCCATATCGTGGCTGATGAACAGAAGAGCGATCTGCATCTCGCGCTGCAGGTCCATGAGTAGGTTGATCACCTGCGCCTGGATCGTCACGTCGAGCGAAGCGACTGCTTCGTCGGCGACGATGAGACGCGGGTTGAGCGCAAGCGCCCGGGCGATACAGATGCGCTGGCGCTGCCCACCGGAAAATGCATGCGGATAGCGCTCGAGATGCTCAGGCGAAAGCTCGACCTTTGCCAGAAGTTCGGCGGCGCGGGCGCGCATGTCCCCGGTCGAACCAAGCTTGTGGACCCGCATCGGATCCATCAGCGATTGCTCGATCGTCATGCGCGGGTTGAGCGAAGAAAACGGATCCTGGAAGACCATCTGCGCTTCGCGCCGAAATTGCGCGAGGACAGGGCGCGGCGCGCCGATCAGTTCGGTTCCATCAAAGCGGATGGAGCCAGAGCGCGGTCGATCGAGCTGCATGAGCGAGCGGGCGACCGTCGACTTGCCGCAGCCGGATTCACCGACCAGCGCCAGGGTCTCACCGGGAAAAATGTCGAAGGAGACGTTCTCCACCGCGTGCACCCGACCGGAGACGTGGCCGAACAGCCCGGCCTTCAGATCGAAGCGCGTCACCAGGTTTCGTACCTCGACGAGTGGGCGAGGGGATTGCGTCATATGAGCCGGCGCGTTCATTCTGTCGCCTCCGCGGGCTGCCGCTCCGGTTCGAACACCAGCAGCGGAAATTTCTCCGGCGCATCCTTGTCGGCCATGCTGCCGAGGCGCGGCACGGCGGAAATCAGGGCGCGCGTGTAGGCATGCTTCGGCTTGGCGAAGATGTCGTAAACCGAACCCGTCTCGACGATTTCACCCTTGAGCATCACGCAGACCCGGTCTGCGACTTCCGCAACGACGCCCATGTCGTGGGTAATGAACAGAACCGACATGCCGATTTCGTGCTGCAGGGCGCGAACCAGATCGAGGATCTGCGCCTGAATGGTCACGTCGAGCGCAGTCGTCGGCTCGTCGAGGATCATCAGCGACGGGCGGCAGGCGAGCGCAATAGCGATCATGACGCGCTGGCGCATGCCGCCGGAGAGCTGGTGAGGATACTGGTCGAGCCTGCGTTCCGCATCGGGCACACGTACCAGCTTGAGGGTGTTGAGCGCGATCTGGCGCGCTTCCCCGGGTGTCTTGTTCTGGTGATGGATCACCGCTTCGGCAATCTGGTCGCCGACGGTAAAGACCGGGTTCAGGCTCGACATCGGGTCCTGGAAAACGATCGAGATGTCCGCGCCACGAAGGGCTTCGACCCGCTTTTCCGACAATGTCGCGAGGTCGGCGACCTTGCCGTCCTTCAAGCGCATCAGCACCCGCCCGCCGGTAATCGCCGCGCCATCATACTCGGTCAAACGCATGATCGTCATGGCGGTCACAGATTTGCCGGATCCGGACTCGCCGACCAGCGCAACTGTCTCGCCGCGCGCGATGCGGAAGGAGACGCCCCGCACCGCGCGCAGCTGTGAGCGGGTGCCGGCCGCGAAGGAAACCTCAAGGTCTTCGACGGATAGGATGACATCCTCGGGCAGTTCAGGGGGCGCGGATTTAGACAGGAACATCAGCACATGGACCCGATTTCGAGGGGACGTTGCCCTATCAGGTCTCGCAACGGGGTTGCATCCTGTCAATATGCTCGGGTGGCGGAGAACTCCCTGCGAGGCAGGCCGTCAGTGCCCGGGCGGCACGCAATCGGCTTCGGTCCGTGCCGCAAAACCGAGTGAAATCAATGTGTCACGAATGTGGCAATCGAAACTATGCGCTTTCTGCATCGTGTCGCCTGTCTTCGCATATGGCCTCGGTCGGGCGATTTGGGGTATGACGGTGCCTCAGGCGGCGTCGATGCCGGCATCGAATCCGTTCTTGTACTGTGGCAATGCCGCACACTGCTTGAGATGCTGCCACAACCCGTCGCTGTCGGCGCTACCAGGGCCGGCGCGCCTGAAGATACGGATCTCCATTTCGAGCGACATCTGTGGTCCGCCGATCTGGACGAGGCGGCCTTGGCGCAGGGCTTCCGCCACACAGATCTGCGGCAGCCAGGCGACGCCACGCCCGGCGACGGCCATGTGCTTTAGGCCATCGGCGAGGCCCGACTGATAGACGATGCTGAGATTGAGCGGCCGGCGCCAGCGCGACTGGATCAAGGTCGCCAGCTTGCCGATGTAGCCGTCGCTCCAGGAATAGGCGAGATAGGGGATCTCCGTGCTTTCGGGCCCGTCGATGTCGAACAGCGGTCGGCCGCTCTCGTCGGTTCCCGACACCAGGATCAGCCTGTCCTTGCCGATCTGCAGGGATTCGAACGGACCGCCTTCCAGCACCGGCGGGCCATCGGGATGCACATAGGTGATGGCAAAATCGCACTGGCCCGAACACAGATGATCGATGCTTTCAAGGAAGTCGGCGGCATGCATGCTGGTGCGAAGCGGTATCCGCGAGATCAGCGGCGAGCCGATCCATCTCGGGAAAAAATACATCGCCAGCGTATGCAGCGAGGTAAATGTCAGCATGGCCGAGCTTTCGCCCGCGACATTGCGGCAATCGGTGCGCAGCCTGTAGGCCTCACGCACGAGACGCTGGCAACCCGGAAGGAACATCGTTCCCGCCCGTGTCAGTTGCACGGGATAGGTGCTGCGGTCGATCAAGTCCGCGCCGATCCAGTTCTCAAGCGATTTGATGCGGCGACTGAAGGCCGGCTGCGAAATGTTGCGCGCAGTCGCCGCCGTCGAAAAGTTCCGCGTGGCGGCGATTTCGAGAAAATCTTCAAGCCATTGCAGTTCCATGCCGGCCCTCATGCGTGATTTGCATAGTCTATCCTAATTACACATTGGACAGACCTGCAAGCGCTCTTCTAGCCTCCCCTATAACGAGAAGAAAACTTCCGCCTCCACCAAATGGGAACAACGATGAAACGCACCTTAGCCCTAGCTCTGTGCTTGGGGCTCGGCATCGCGGCTGCGCCCGCTATGGCCGAGACCAAGAACCCCGGCACTTTCGTCTTCATGTGGACCGACGACATCCAGTCGTTCGATCCGGCCTATATCGCCAACACGCCGAGCTCTTACGGCGCTCTCAACATCTACAGTCGCTTGTTGAACTTCAACGGCTCGAAGATCTCCGAGTTCGTGCCGTCGCTGTCGACCGAAGTACCGTCGCTCGAAAACGGCCTCATCAAGCAGTCGGCCGATGGCTCGGTGAGCTATACCTTCCCGATCCGCAAAGGCGTTCTCGCCCACAAGGTCGGGATCAAGGGCGCCGACGGCAAAGTCACCTGGGAATACTACGACAAGCTGACCGAGGCCCAGAAGGCGACGATCGAGCCGGGTTACGGCCAGATCACGCCCGAAGACGTGCGCTATTCGCTGTTGCGCGCCATCCTTCAGGGGCAGTCGTGGATGTCGAACGCGATCACCGAGGTGATCACCGCCGGCAAATATACCGATATCGCCAAGTGGGTCGAAACCGAAGGCGAGGTCAAATCGATCGATGACGCCAGCCCCGAGGTTCTGCGCAAGGTCTATGACCAGCTCGCCTCGCAGATCGTCGTCGACGGCGACAATGTCACGCTGAAACTGCCGAAGTCGTTTCCGGCCACGCTTGGGGTGATCGCGCTGCCCTTCGGCACCTCGGTGCTCGACAAGGAATGGGTTGCCTCGGTCGGCGGCTGGGATGGGTCGGGCGACACCTGGAAGGCCCATTACCGTCCGGAACTCGGCGCCAATCCGCTGTTTGCGGAAGAAAATGGCACCGGGCCGTTCATGCTCGAGGAATGGGACCGAACCGACCGGCGCATCACGTTGAAGCGCTTCGACAACTACTTCATGGGCCCTGCAAAGCTTGAGCGGGTGGTGATGCGCACCGTTCCGGAATGGACGACGCGGCGTCTCCAGCTACTGTCCGGTGACGCCGATTTCGTCACGGCACCCGTCGAGTTCATCGACGAACTCAGCAAGACCGAAGGCGTCAAGGTCATTGACGGCCTGCAGAAAGTGTTCTCGCGCGGCATCTTCTTCGCCTGGCCGCTCGACGACAACGACAATCCGGCCATCGGCAGCGGCAAGCTCGACGGCGCCGGCATTCCGCCGGACTTCTTCGCCGACATCGACGTGCGCAAGGGCTTCAACTACGCCCAGAATTACGACGCGCTGCTCACCCAGGTGCTGCTCAACAAGACCGTGCAGTCTCGTGGGCCGACGGTTCGCGGCATCATGGGTTACCGCCCGGATTCACCTGTCTACAGCTACGATCCCGCCAAGGCCGAAGAACACTTCAAGAAGGCATTCGGCGGCAAGCTCTGGGATACCGGCTTTGCCTTCACCGCCTATGTGACCGAAGGCAACCCGCAGCTGACGGCGGCACTCTCGGCGCTGCAGCAGGGCCTGTCGCGCATCAATCCGAAGTTCAAGATGCAGATCCAGGCTCTGCCGTGGGCATCTGTTTCGGACAAGCTCAACAACCGCGAAAAGCCGGCAGCACCCTTGACGGTGATGGGTTGGGGTCCTGACTATTCCGACCCGGGCGGTCCGCTCGGTGCCGCCAGCTATTACCTCTCGCCCACGGGTCTCGTCGGCGGCATGGTCGGCCAAGGTTATCGCGACCTGATGGCGGAGAAGTTCAAGCCGCTCCTGGATGAAGCCTGGGCATCGGTCGACCCGGCGGTTCGCGAGCCGATCTACGCCAAGCTGCAGGAGATGTCGTACGAATACGCCACCACCCAGTTCCTCTGGGAGGACTTCGGCTACGTCGTCACCCGCAGCAACATCGATGGTTATGTCGACAACATGATCCTCTACGGCGCCTGGGACTTTTACCCGGTCACCAAGGCCAACGACTGATTGGCGAACGGCATGTCGGGCGGCAAGACCCGCCCGGCATGCCTTTTCTCTTTTCCCTGAAATCGGAACGTGTGAACCGTGCTGAATTACGCACTCAGACGACTGATGATGCTGCCGATCGTCCTCTTCGCGCTGTCGTTGATGATCTTCGCGCTGCAGATGTCGCTTTCGCCGACACAGAGACTGGCGGCCTATGCGCCGTCGCCCGACTATCTCAAGGGTGGTCAGGAGAGCATCCGTCGGATGATCGAGCAGTACGGGCTCAACGATCCCTTCTACATTCAGTACGGCCGCTGGATCGGCGGCGTTCTCAGCGGCAATCTCGGCTGGTCCGAGACCGCCCGCCAACCGGTGTCGACGGCGCTGATGTCGCTGTTTCCGGCGACGCTGGAGCTGGTCGTGCTCGCCTTCGTGCCCTGTCTGCTACTCGCCGTCTACCTCGGTTCGCGCGCCGGCATCTATCTCAACCGCTGGCCCGACCACGTCATCCGCATCTTCACCATTCTCGGCTGGTCTTTTCCGGTTTACGTCTTCGGCCTCTTGATGCTGCTGATCTTCTATTCGGCGCTTGACTGGTTTCCGCCCGGCCGGCTCAGCCAGTGGGCGCAAACCGTGGTCAGCTCCGGCGATTTCGTGCGCTACACCGGCGCCAATACTATCGACGCGCTGCTCAACGGCAACCTGGCGATCTTCGGCGATGCACTTCGTCACCTTGCGGCGCCCGTCATCACGCTGACCTATGTCAACGTCGCCAGCATGACGCGGGTGATGCGCACCTCGATGCTGGAAACGCTGCGCCAGGACTACGTACGCACCGCCCGCGCCAAGGGCCTGCCGCGCCGCGTCGTCGAATTGCATCACGCCAGGCGCAACGCGCTTCTGCCGCTCGCAACCATCGCCGGCATGGAACTCGCCGTGATGATGGGTGGCGTGGTCATCACCGAGACCATCTTTGACTACGCCGGGCTCGGCCAGTTCGCCGCCAAGACCGCTGCCAATCTCGACTTTCCCGCAGTCCTCGGCTTCGGCCTCTATTTCGCGGTCGTGCTGGTGCTGATGAACCTGGTCGTCGATCTCATCTATCCGTTGCTTGACCCGAGGGTGAAGACGCAATGAAGTTTCTTCGTTACCTCGCACGCAATCCGGTGTCGCTGTTTGGCGTCGTGATCCTGCTCGCTTTCGTGCTGATCGCCGTCTTCGCTCCCGTCTTGGCCCCGCCACAGAGCTTCCAGCTTTCGCCCTACGACACGCCGCGCGCGGGTTTCCTGGCGACGCCGCAACCGCCTTCGCCGGAGGCAGTGTTTGGCACGACCCAGGGCCAGTACGACATCTTCTATGGCGTCGTCTGGGGTACGCGCACGGCATTCAAGATCGGGCTCGGGGTCGTGGCGATCTCCGTGCTGATCGGCACGGTCGTCGGCGCTGTCGCGGCCTATTACGGCGGCGTCGTCGAGGAAGTGCTGATGCGCATCGTCGACGTGTTCATGGCCGTGCCCTTCCTGATCGCCGCCATGGTGCTGACGGCGTTGCTCGGCAAAGGCATCGTGCCCATCACGATCGCGCTGACGACGTTCGGCTGGATGAGTTATGCCCGTATCGTTCGAAGCGAGATCCTGAGGATCCGCGAGATGGATTACATCCACGCAGCCAGGAGCTACGGTGCCAGCGATCTCAGGCTGATCGTCCTGCATATCCTGCCCAACGCCATGTTCCCGGTCCTGGTTCTCGCGACAATGGCGACCGGTTCCATGGTGCTGTCCGCCTCAGCGCTCAGCTTCCTCGGCGTCGGCACCGAAGAAGGTTATGCCGACTGGGGCCAGTTCATCGCCTATTCACGCAACTGGATCGTCGGTCAGCCCGGCAATCCCTTCCAGTTCTGGTACACGCTGGCCTTCCCCGGCGCGGCCGTCTTCCTCTTCGTACTGTCGTGGAACCTGGTCGGCGATGCGCTGCGCGACATGCTCGACCCCCGCCACGCCCATTGAGACCCAATCCCTTTACGACCAAGGAGCATTTTCCATGTCCCCTCTGTCTGCTGCTTCCATCGAGCTGTTCGAGGATCTGATCCGGTACGAGGTCGAGGACAAGGCGATCCCGTCGATCTCCTACGCCCTCGTCGACCGAGACGGTGTGCTTGCCGAAGGCCATGTCCAGCGCCATGACCGCCATTTCGACATGGGCAAGGACACGTGCTTCCGTATCGGCTCGATCACCAAGACCTTCACCTCGCTGGCGATCATGCAACTGGTCGAAAAGGGCCTTGTCGATATCGATGTCGACGTCTCGACCTACCTGCCCGAATTCAAGCCGGTGAACCCGTTCGCTGGCGCTGAAGGCGGGCCCTACGGCTCGGTCATCAGCCTGCGCAAGCTGATGACACATACGGCCGGGCTCGTGCGCGAACCGAAGAGTGGCCACTATCTCGACGCGACCCGTCCTCCGCTGGAGGACACGGTCGACGAGCTTGCCAGCTCGACCTTGAAGCAGGATCCGAGCCTCGGGGTGATGCATTACTCGAACGCCGGCATCGCCGTCGTCGGTCGGGTGATCGAGGTCGTCACCGGCCAGAGCTATTCCGACTATGTCGCTACCAACATTCTAAAGCCGCTCGGCATGGACAGTTCCTCCTGCGGCATGGCGCCCGGCATTCGCGAGCGGCTTGCGCCGGCCGACATGTGGACGCTCGACGGCGATACGCCGGCGCCGGTGTTCAGCCTTGGCGGCTCGCCGGCCGGCAACATCTTTTCGACCACCGGCGATATGGCACGCTACGCCCAGTGCCTGCTGCGCGGCGGCTTTGACGCTGCCGGCAATTCGATCATCTCTCCGGCGTCGCTGCGTGAGATGTGGACGCCGTTCGGCAAACGTCCGGCCGGCCACGACAAGACGCTCAACGGGTATGGCCTGTGCTTTGGTTCCGGTGACGTCGACGGCTGGACCTCGGTCGGCCATGGTGGCGCCGTCTATGGTTATGCTTCGCAGATGATGCTTTTGCCTGCCGCCGGCGTCGGTGTGCTTATTTTTGCGACCCTTGATTTCGCCAACCAGATCGCCTCGCGGCTTGGGGTCGACGGCGTGCGCATCGTTCTTGCCGAGCGCAAGATGGGCACGATGCCGGAGCGGACACAGCGTCCGCCGGAGATCCCCGGAGCGCAGTTCAAGGCCTTGCCGGGCTATTACCGCGACGACGCCACGCAGGAGATCGTCGAGGTCAAATCCAAGGACGGCAAGGTCTACCTGATGGGCGAGGGCGTTCCGCACCGGATCCGTCCGATAGCCGGCAACGATTTCGTCATCGACGGTCGCATCTACGGGCGCGGCGCGGACTATGCCCATATGAACCTCTCCTTCCCGGCAGCCGGCAAGCTCATCTGGCGGGATACAAGCTGGACACGCATAGAGACGCCTGAGGACGAGACTGTGCCCGACGCCATTGCGCCGCATCTCGGCGAATACGGGCCGGACTTCAACATCACCTACCTGACCTACAGCCATGGCGGCCTGAAGTGCCTGATCGAGTACTTCTGCACGCACACATGCGAGCCGGTCGAGGAGGGACGCTTCCGCATGCATGGACGGCTTTACGAAGACGAGATCCTCGAACTTGATGCTGTCGACGACAATGGCAAGCGCGGCATCCGCGTCGGGCCGATGTTCCTGGAGCGACGCAGCCCGTCCCAGGCCGAAGCAGCGTGACCCAACCATGACCGCTCCAATCAAGATGGAGTCACCTCTTGGCGCCCGCATGTTCATCGGCGGACGCGAGGTCGACTATTATTGCGGCACGTCGTACTTCTGCCTGCATGGCCACTCCGAAGTGATCGAGGCGGCCTGCGAAGCGACCAGGCGCTACGGCATGGGTCCGGGGACGCTCGCCTATATGCAGGTCTATGCCGATTTGCAGGAGCGGTTGCGCGACTGGTTCGGCACAGACGAGGTCGTCTACATGATTTCCGGCTACACCAGCCCCATGGTGTTGCTGCAGGGGCTGCGCGACGAATTCGATGTCATCCTCATGGATTGCGCAACGCATTACAGCACCCGTGACGCGATCCCGACGCTCGGCAAGCGGGTTCATGAATTTCGGCATGCCGATCCGGAGGATCTTGCTGCGCAACTGTCTTTGCATGTGAAGGCGGGCGAGCGGCCGGCAGTGCTGACCGACGGTGTCTTTCCGTCGTCCGGGCGGTTGGCGCCACTTGGGGATTATCGGCAGGCCATGGCCCCCTATGATGGGGCGCTGCTCTGCATCGACGATTCCCACGGTGTCGGCGTCCTTGGTGAGACCGGCCGCGGATCGCTGCAGCACGCAGGGCTCGAAGGCGAGGGCAACTATCTCGCGGGCACGATGAGCAAGGCGTTCGGCGCGCTCGGCGGCATCGTTCCCAGTAGTGCGGATCTGGCCGCCAACATCGCGGGCAATGCCATGATCATGCGTGGTGCCTCGCCGGCGCCACCGGGTCTTGCAGCCGCTGCAGCCGCATCGTTGCGCGTTCTCAAGGCGACACCGGAAAAGCGCGCCAACCTCGTTCGCAACGTCAAGCATATGCGCAGCGGGTTGCGGACCCTCGGGTTCGACGTTGCCGACACGCCGGTACCGATCGTCACCATCGAGGGCGTCACCGACCTCGAGCAGTTGCGCGATCGTCTGGCCGAGCGCGACATCATCGTCAGGGTGCAGCAGCCTGGTGGCTATTCCGACGCGTCAGATGTCGCGACCATGCGGCTTGCGGTGTTTTCCGAGCACACGACCGATCAGATCAATCGGCTCCTGCAGTCGATGGGCGAACTTCTCTAGACCTGCGTGTGGAGTTCTCACCGACTTTGCGCGTCGGCGAGAACTCCGCGCTAGCGACCGTGCACGCACGCATGCTCCTCTCAGGCGTTAGGCGATTTTTGCATGGGGTTTTGCCCAAATTGAATTGGCCTGTGGCGGCGAGCTGCACCAATGTTCCGTGAAACGACATGCAAATCGCCGATCACCAGTCAGACGCGCCTCGCCGATAACTTGCCCAAGTGGCCGCGAAAGCCCCGCGGTCGGCGGCGCCGAACGCGCTCTGCTTGGCCTTCGCGATGCCTGCCTGAAACGACCGCATCTATCTCGCTTTTCCCGATTGACCGATAGAGGAACCACCCATGAAAGTCTTCATTTCCGCTGACATCGAAGGCACCGCAGGCATCGCGCAATGGGACGAAGCCGAGCGCACCCATGCCGACTGGACCGAATTTCGCGCCCTGATGACCGCCGAGGTGGTCGCTGCCTGCGAGGGCGCGCGTGCCGCCGGTGCGACCGAAGTCGTGGTGAAAGACGCCCATGACAGCGGTCGCAACATCATCCTCGACCGCCTGCCGGACTATGTCCGCATCGTTCGCGGCTGGTCCGGCCATCCCGATGCGATGATGTTCGGCCTCGATGCCGGCTTCGCGGCCGCGATCTATACGGGCTACCACTCCAAAGCAGGCAGCGAGGCAAATCCGCTCGCCCATACCTCCACCATGCGCATCTCGCGCCTGCTTCTGAACGGCGAGGTCGCCTCGGAATTTACCGTCAACGCGCTCTGTGCCGCCGGTTACGGTGTACCGTCGGTCTTCCTTGCCGGCGATGCCGGTATTTGCTCTGAGGCGCGGGCGATGGTGCCGGGGCTGAAGTCCGTGGAAACACTGGAGGGTAAAGGTCGTTCGACGACGTCGATCTCGCCTGCTTGGTCACGCCGGCTTATTCGTGAAGGCGTGGCAGAAGCGCTGTCCGGCGATTTCGCTCAGGTGCTGCCGTCCAGGGCCGAGCGCTACGAAGTGGTGATCGAGTTCAACAATCCGACAGATGCCTATCGTGGCGGCTGGTATCCCGGTGCATATGCGCACGGTCCTCGCGCCGTCGCCTTCAAGCATGCGGATTTTGCGGAGATCCTGCGAGCGCTGGTCTTCCTGAAGGCCTGATCAGGCGGGCTCCGGTGCCTGGGCATCGCGTGATAAAGCTACTTAGCCTTGATAGGTAGGAACGCGCCGAAACGGGCGCATTCCTACCGTCATGCCGCCCCATGGACGAAGCTGGCTCTACCTTGTTGCCTGGTTTTTCACGTCCTGAGCCAAGAAGATTGCATAATGTATCGGCTGGAACCGCTGAGGTAGTCCGCGCCGACCAGCCGCGGGCCTTTGCCATTCAAGAGAGTTGACCGTTGCGAATGGCTTGAAGCTCAGCGAGGAAGGCAGTTGCGATCTCGGTCGCCTCAGACGCGTCCGCAGGTTCGACGTCCAGGTCGTGCGCAGCTATGTTCATCGTGTGAAGGGCGCCTCGAAATTGCTGCGGTTTTGGGCGCAAGTCCGAGACGTTGGAGTTCGGCAAGCATCGGACCAAGCGCGGCAGGTCTCTCGCTGTCAGTTTGGTCGGCCATCAACAACCGGATTTCGCGCTCAATTTCTATGCGGAGCTTACTAGCGACATTAATGGGAACTCCCGTGCAAGCTCAGCTTCGGTTGGTAGCTCGGTTTACCACCACCTGTCTTCATCGCTTTTCAGGGCTTCGACGATTTTCACGTTATGGCCCATGGCAATTGTGCGACAAGCTGTTGCACGATTTGCTCCTCAGGGAACGCTTCGGCAAAAGGCGCGCATATATTTGAGGTTACGTGGCGAAAGTCCCGTCCTTGGCTTGAGCATTCAGGAACTGGGCTGATCGGACCGTAGCGTGACGAAATGTTGAGGAGCTATCGGGACCGTCGACCACCGCCACCATTTCAGATTCCGCAATAAAATCGAAACTATTGGCGCAATTGTGAGCGCCCCACGCTTGCGGCAGTATCAGGCCGTCAGACGAATTCAGTGTCGCCTGATGCCTCAACAAAGAAGCCGCAGGCAACCGAAATGACCCAGACCTTTTTTTCCATCACACGCAGGAGCGCACTCCTTTCCGCCGGTGCCGCCGTCGCTGCCATGGCGATTTCGCCGTCTCTCAATCTAGCAGCCGAGGCTGTATCAGCATCCAGCTCAACCGAAGGAACCAAGACAATGGCATTTGTAACCACCAAGGACGGCGTCGAAATATTCTACAAGGACTGGGGTCCGAAGGACGCTCAGCCGATCGTCTTCCACCACGGTTGGCCGCTGTCGTCGGACGATTGGGATGCCCAGATGCTGTTTTTCCTGTCGAAGGGGTATCGCGTCGTCGCCCATGACCGCCGTGGTCACGGACGTTCCGCCCAGGTTTCCGACGGCCATGATATGGATCACTACGCTGCGGATGCCTTCGCCGTCGTCGAAGCGCTCGATCTTAAGAATGCCGTCCACATCGGTCACTCCACCGGCGGCGGTGAAGTCGCTCGCTACGTCGCCAAGCACGGCCAGCCAGCCGGCCGCGTCGCGAAGGCGGTTCTCGTCTCCGCAGTTCCGCCACTGATGCTGAAGACCGAAGCCAACCCGGAAGGCCTGCCGATCGAAGTGTTCGACGGTTTCCGTTCGGCGCTTGCCTCCAATCGCGCGCAGTTCTTCCGCGAGGTTCCGGCCGGCCCGTTCTACGGCTTCAACCGCGATGGTGCCAAAGTCCAGGAAGGCGTAATCCAGAATTGGTGGCGCCAGGGCATGATGGGTGGCGCGAAGGCCCATTACGACGGCATCAAGGCCTTCTCCGAAACTGACCAGACGGAAGACCTGAAGGCCATCGCCGTGCCGACGCTGGTGCTGCACGGCGAGGACGACCAGATCGTGCCGATCGCAGACTCCGCACTGAAGTCTTCCAAGCTCCTGAAGAATGGCACGCTCAAGACCTATCCCGGCTTCTCGCACGGCATGCTGACCGTCAACGCCGATGTCCTGAATGCCGATCTCCTTGCCTTCGTGAAGGCCTGATCGGTCCGGCGGCGGGTGCGGCCTCCCACGCATCCGTCGCCTCCATGAACCACAAGCGCCTACTGTGCGACCATCATTCAAGGAATCTATCATGACGAAGAGCAACCACCCGTCCAAGAAAGTAGGGAACCATGGCGTCGCCTGGGAGCGCGCCTTCGGATACGTTCAGGCCGTGCAGGTCAAGGACACGATCTACGTGTCGGGCCAGTTGAGCCACGATGACAAAGGCAATCTCGTCGCTCCGGCGGAACTCGATGAGAATAAGCGGCCTGCGGACTTCTCGCAGATGGAGAGCCAGGTCCGCCAGACCTACGTCAACGCAAAGACGCTGCTCGCCAGATATGATGCGACCCTCGATGATGTCGTTGAAGAAACACTCTACGTGCTGGACGTTCCTAGCGCGTTTGCGGCCGCATCCAAGGTCCGCAAGGAAATGTATGGTACGGATGTGCCTCAGTGCGCCAGCAACCTGATCGGGGTCTCCGCGCTGGCTTTCCCCGAGCAGATCGTCGAAATCACGTTCCGGGCAATCATCAACCGACCCGCTAATTGATCGGGCGGCCGCTACTCCATCAACTGCCTGAGGCGATGGGCCTCCGGCGGCAAACTCGTTGAACGGTCCACACGATGTCAAAGACACCGTCCGCCAAGGCGCCCGCACCTGCTACCATGGAACTTACCCCGGACCTCGTCGCCACGACCATCAGAATTGTCGAAGACGAGGGACCGGAACCCAATTGGAATCCGATCTCGCCCGAGCAGCTCGACGACCTCGTCAGCAGGGTTGAGGAAGAGGCTGGTGACGAGGAGATATGGGTGTTCGCGTACGGATCCTTGATGTGGAACCCGGGTTTCGAGGTGGCCGCCAGCGAAGAGGCGGTCGCTTACGGCTGGCACCGTGCATTCTCGTTGAGGATTGAGCGGCTCAGGGCCACCTCCGACGCGCCCGGTCTCATGCTCGCGCTTCGGCCAGGCGGAAGCTGTTCGGGTCTCATCCTCAAGCTTCCGTGCACTACCAGGAGGGAAAATCTGCGTACTCTTCTGGCACGAGAGATTCGGTATGCCGAAGTGTGCGACATGGTGCGTTGGATTGCGGTCAGGACACTGACCGGTGTGCGGCGGGCGCTCACGTTCTGGGCGAGCGGCAGGCAATCTCCACTCACGCAGAAGATCCCCCTCGAAGAGGCGGCAGGGTTGATCGCCCAGGCATGTGGACCTGCCGGATCTTGCGCGGAATACCTGCATCGGACGGTTTCAGATCTGGCGGATCGCAAAATCTACGATCGAAACCTGTGGCAGCTCCAACAAATAGTCGCAGCTAGGCTTCGAGCACTTAAACAGCATGAACGAATCTGAAACGGGTGAGCCAGATCATGGTGAAGGACATTTGCGTGCGTCAGTCCAACATGACCATCTTTGCCGCGACCTGCTCCTCGAAGAACTTGGAGAATGACGCAATCCTTGGCGGGAGGGCTTGGTAGGGCGGGTAGAACAGCGTCAGCCACAGGTCCGGCGGCGCCCAACCCTTGAAGACGTGGACAAGGCGACCGCTCGTGATGTGATCGGCGATGTTGAATCCTGGAAGCAGCGCGACACCCGCTCCGTCGGCGGCCATGTCCGCCAGAACCTCTCCGCTGTTCGCGCTGAAGGCTCGGCCTGCCGAAATCGTGATGCTTGACCCACCGTCCGACAGCACCCAGTTCTCACGCCGGCTTTCGCCGCTGTACGCGAGGCAGTCATCGGGCTTCAGTTCGTTCGGGTGCTGCATGTCGGCGAACCTGCTTCCCGGAGCGGCGACCAGGATGCGCGGCACCACCCGGATTTTCCTCCAGATCGTGAACTTGTCCGAAGGCTGCGACGAGATGCGGATCGCCAGATCGTAGTCGTCGTCGACGATGTTCACCAATCCATCGGACAGCGAGATCTCGAAGCTCATCTTCGGATAGCGTTCCTTGAACCCGGACAGGATCGGCGGCAGCACCGTCTTGCCGAACCACGTCGGCACACTGATACGCAGCCGCCCCTCGTCCGACTTGTGTGCGTTCATTACTTCGCGCCGCGCGTCCTCCAGAGTCTTGACCGCTGGCTGGATCTGCGCAGCAAAGACTGCGCCGTCTGTTGTCAGCGATACCTGTCTCGTCGTGCGAACGAAGAGCTGCACGCCGAGTTCCGCCTCGAGGGCGGCGATTGCCCGTGTGACGGCTGCTGGCGTCATGTCCAGTTCGCGGGCGACCTGGGCAAAATTCCGCTTCTCAGCGGCGAGCAGAAAGGTTCGGAGAGCTTTGTAGTCGTTCATCTCATTGTTTCATAAATTGCAATTCAGTCAAAAGGAATATTGCAATTCCGGGCAGTGATCAACGGGTCTACATTCTTATCAACACCGGAACACAACCGAGAGGGTTCAAGATGATCAAGGACATCAAGGGACTGCACCACGTGACTTCGATGGCATCGGACGCGCGGCAGAACAACCGCTTCTTCACCGACACGCTTGGTCTTCGGCGTGTCAAGCAGACTGTTAACTTCGACGACCCGAGCGTCTATCACCTCTACTATGGTGACGAGACGGGCTCGGCCGGAACGGTGATGACCTACTTCCCGTTCTCGAACATGATGCTCGGCCGCCCCGGTGTTGGTGAAGTCGGCGAGACCCAGTTCTCCGTTCCCCAGGGATCGCTGAAGTTCTGGCAGGATCGCTTCACCACACAAGGCGTGGATGGTCTGGAACGTGACACTGTCTTCGGCGTCGACCGACTCCGCTTCATGGGACCGGACGGCGACAGTTTTGCGCTTGTCGAGTCCGCAGACGACAAGCGGGCTCCATGGCTGTCAGATGGAATTCCAGATGATGCGGCCATCCGCGGTTTCGCTGGCGCACGCTTCAGCCTGCACGACACCGCTGCAACGGAGGAACTGCTCGGCTTCATGGGCTACCAGCGCGCCGAGAAGGAGGGCGACGTTGTACGCTTCATCATACCCAACGGTAACGGAGCGGACACGATCGATCTACTGGCATTGCCAAAGACACCGTTCGCGCGACAGGGCGCAGGTTCGGTGCACCATATCGCTTTCGCCGTCGACAACCGCGAGAAACAGCTCGAGGTGCGCAAGGCGCTGATGGACACCGGCTACCAAGTCACCCCTGTCATCGATCGCGATTATTTCTGGGCCATCTACTTCCGCACGCCGGGCGGTATCCTCTTCGAGGTCGCCACAAACGAGCCCGGATTCAACCGCGACGAGGATACGGCCCATCTCGGGGAAGCCCTTAAGCTTCCGGTCAGATACGAAGAATACCGCGAACAGATTCAGGCTAATCTCGTGCCGCTGGCGGCATAAGCAGCAGTCACCGAAAGTTTGAAATGACAGCGCCGTGATCCGATGGGATTGCGGCGTTCTTCCGTTTCTAACGTGCTCTCCGACCACCGATTATTTCAGATAACGCAATTCAATCGAAATTCTTATTGCAATTCCTCGGATGGTGACGGCGCTGTAAGTTCGTTTTCAGCAGCCAAGACGACGAGTGCACCGGCCCGGAACCGAGCCAGCGACACTCAGAGATTTAAAGGATGAGTGTCGCTCGAGGGCGTCCGATCGACGGCTGCTGACCATTTTCTGGCACCGCACGCGGGCCGCAACCGAAGAGGAAAGAACCATGTCCAAGCTTGAAGTCCTGACCCCGGCCAACAGCCAGCTCATCTTCATCGACCAGCAGCCGCAGATGGCCTTTGGTGTCCAGTCGATCGACCGCCAGACGCTGAAGAACAACGTCGTCGGCCTCGCCAGGGCCGCCAAGATCTTCAATATTCCGACCACGATCACCACGGTCGAGACGCAATCCTTTTCTGGCAACACCTTCCCCGAGCTGCTTGCCGTTTTCCCGGAGAACGACCTTCTCGAGCGCACCTCGATGAACTCCTGGGACGACCAGAACGTCCGTGACGCTCTGGCGAAGAATGCCTCCAGCGGTCGGAAGAAGATCGTCGTCTCCGGTCTCTGGACCGAGGTCTGCAACACCACGTTTGCTCTTTCCGCTCTCCATGATGTTCCGGAATATGAGATCTACATGGTCGCCGATGCTTCTGGCGGCACTTCCGCCGATGCGCACAAATACGCGATGGATCGGATGGTGCAGGCAGGCGTGATCCCGGTGACCTGGCAGCAAGTCCTGCTCGAATGGCAGCGCGATTGGGCGCGGAAGGAAACCTACGATGCGGTCACCACGCTGGTGAAGGAGTATTCCGGCGCGTACGGCATGGGCGTCGACTACGCCTACACAATGGTTCACGGCGCAGAGGAACGCGTCAAGCACGGCAAGCGCATCGGCCCGAACCCCGCAAAGTAAGGGCCCGATCAGGCCGCTCCGATAACCCCGTCGGCGCGGCTTTTTCTGCAACCGGAGAACATCCCATGAAAGTCTATCTCCTATCACTTGGCGCAGGCCTGCTTGTCGGCATCGTCTACAGTCTGCTCAATGTCCGATCACCCGCACCACCTGTCATTGCCCTGGTCGGCCTTCTCGGCATTCTGGTCGGCGAGCAGATCCTCCCGCTTGCAAGGTCGCTTTGGACAAAGGAGCCGGCGGCCATTTCCTGGATCCATCAGATCAAGCCGCACGTGTTCGGCCACCTGCCGAAGGGCGCCGATCGTATTGAGATTGCCCATCAGGCCAAGGCGAATGCCGAGGAACGGAGCTGATGACGACGCGTCGATCCTTTCTTGGAGGCGCATCGAGCCTGGCGTTCTCGAACCTCTTCTCCCCGGCAAAAGCCGCCAATCCCAACCCGACCGGAGTAGACACCATGCATCCCGACCTGATCCTCCACAATGGCCGCGTGACGACCCTTGACCGGACCAATCCGAATGCGACGGCGATCGCCATCAAGGACGGGCTGTTTCTGGAAGTCGGATCCGACAGCGAGATCATCGCACTCGCAGGTTCCAACACCAGGGTCGTCGATCTCAAGGGCAAGCGTGTCCTGCCCGGTCTCATTGACAACCACACCCACGTCGTGCGCGGCGGTCTGAACTACAACATGGAACTGCGCTGGGACGGCGTGCGCTCGCTCGCCGACGCGATGGATATGCTGAAGCGGCAGGTGGCCATCACGCCTGCGCCGCAATGGGTGCGCGTGGTCGGCGGCTTCACCGAACACCAGTTCGCCGAAAAACGCCTCCCCACCATCGAGGAAATCAACACAGTCGCGCCCGACACGCCTGTCTTCCTTCTTCATCTCTATGACCGCGCGCTGCTCAATGGCGCCGCTCTTCGTGCCGTCGGATACACCCGCGATACGCCGAACCCGCCTGGTGGGGAGATCACCCGCGATGCCAGTGGGAACCCGACAGGCATGCTTCTCGCCAAGCCGAATGCGGGTATTCTGTATTCGACACTTGCGAAGGGGCCGAAGCTTCCTCTCGACTATCAGATCAACTCGACCCGCCACTTCATGCGCGAACTCAATCGCCTCGGTGTGACAGGTGTCATCGATGCAGGCGGCGGCTTCCAGAACTATCCCGACGATTATGAAGTCATCCAGAAGCTCTCCGACGAGAACCAGATGACGGTGCGGCTGGCCTACAACCTCTTCACCCAGAAGCCGAAGGAAGAGAAGCAGGACTTCCTGAACTGGACGCAGTCAGTCAAATACAAGCAGGGCAATGACTACTTCCGTCACAACGGTGCTGGAGAAATGCTCGTCTTCTCGGCTGCCGACTTCGAGGATTTCCGCCAGCCGCGTCCGGAGATGGCCCCGGAAATGGAAGGCGAGCTTGAAGAGGTCGTCCGGGTCCTGGCGGAAAACCGCTGGCCCTGGCGTCTGCATGCCACCTACGACGAGACGATCACCCGTGCGCTCGACGTCTTCGAGAAGGTCAACAAGGACATTCCGCTCGAAGGGCTGAACTGGTTCTTCGACCATGCCGAAACCATTTCGGACCGCTCTATCGACCGTATCGCCGCACTCGGCGGTGGCATCGCCACGCAGCACCGCATGGCCTACCAGGGCGAATACTTCGTTGAGCGGTACGGTCATGGCGTGGCCGAGGCTACGCCGCCGATCCGCCGCATGCTCGACAAGGGCGTCAACGTCTCGGCCGGCACAGACGCTACCCGCGTCGCCTCTTACAATCCTTGGGTTTCGCTGTCGTGGATGGTGACCGGCAAGACGGTCGGCGGCATGCAGCTCTACCCGCGCGCCAACTGCCTCGACCGTGAAACCGCGCTGCGGATGTGGACCGAGAAGGTCACCTGGTTCTCCAACGAGGAAGGCAAGAAGGGCCGCATCGAGAAAGGGCAGTTCGCCGACCTCGTGGTGCCGGACAAGGACTTCTTCTCCTGCGCCGAGGACGAGATCTCCTTCCTGGTATCGGAGCTGACCATGGTCGGCGGCAAGATCGTCTATGGCGCGGGCGACTTTAAGGTGCTGGACGAGAACGACATCCCGCCCGCGATGCCCGACTGGTCGCCTGTCCGCAAATTCGGCGGCTATGCGGCCTGGGGTGAACCGGAAGGGGCAGGCGCTCGTTCCCTGCGCCGCACCGCAATCTCCACATGCGGATGTGCGAGCGATTGCGGCGTTCACGGCCATGACCACGCCGGAGCCTGGACATCCAAGCTGCCGATCGCCGATCTCAAAGGTTTCTTCGGCGCTCTCGGCTGCTCGTGCTGGGCGGTCTGAGCAAACTTCAGTTCGGGTGGCCCGGTCACCCGAGCGTCACACCATAATTGCAGATTATGCAATTAAATCGAAACTTTTGCTGCAATTGTTGGCAAGGCTGCGCCCAGACAATATCGCTCCATCGAATGCAGCCGCTCGCGGCGAACACGCAGGAGTAGATATGACCTACCAATCTCTAAAATCCCACTCAGTCCGGAGTGGCTTGACACGCGTCGTCGCCTCGCCTGCCGTGCGGACGGTATCGCTGCTGGCGCTTTGCGCAGCCTATGTCCAGGGTCCGCTCACCAAGATCTTCGACTTCAATGGCGCGTTGGCGGAGATGGATCGTTTCGATCTGCAGCCGGCCGCGTACTTCGCGATCGCCGTTATCGCATTTGAACTGACGGCTTCCGCCCTGGTGATCTCCGGCTTCCTGCGGTGGGCGGGTTCCCTGGCGCTGGCCGGCTTCACGCTTCTGGCGACCTTTATCGCGTTGCGCTTCTGGGAGATGGCTCCGGGTCTGGACCGCATGATGGCGACCAACGCCTTCTTCGAACATCTCGGTCTCGCTGGCGCATTCCTCTTCGTCGCCGCATTCGACTTATCCAAGGGAGCTGGCAAATGAGCGCCGCAAAATCATCTGGGGGCACCTTCGCTCCCCTCGCGCAGCCCGTGTTCGCGGTCCTGTGGGTCGCAACCGTCCTTGGCAACACCGGAAGCTTCATGCGCGATGTCGCAAGCTCCTGGCTGATGACAGACCTGTCGGCATCCCCTGCCGCAGTCGCCATGGTTCAGGCGGCCGGAACCCTGCCGATCTTCCTGCTTGCAATCCCCGCGGGCGTTCTCACCGACATCCTCGATCGTCGCAAGTTCCTGATCGCCATCCAGGTGCTGTTGGCCTCCGTCAGTATCTCCCTGATGGTTCTCGCTCAGACTGGCATGCTCTCGGTCAGCGCGCTGATCGGCCTGACCTTCCTCGGCGGCATCGGTGCCGCGCTCATGGGACCGACGTGGCAGGCAATCGTTCCGGAACTGGTGAACCGCGAGAACGTGAAGAGTGCAGTTGCTCTCAATTCGCTCGGCATCAACATTGCCCGATCCATCGGTCCTGCCGCGGGCGGTCTCCTTCTAGCCGCCTTCGGAGCCGGGATCACCTATGGCGCGGACGTTGCCAGCTACATCGTGGTGATTGCTGCTCTCGTTTGGTGGCCTCGTGCGAAGAATGCCAATGACGCGCTTCAGGAGAACTTCTTCGGTGCCTTCCGGGCAGGACTTCGCTACACCCGCTCCAGCAAGCCGCTCCACGTCGTTCTCATACGTGCGGCCGTCTTCTTCGCCTTCGCCAGCGCTGCCTGGGCGCTCTTGCCACTCGTTGCCCGCCAATTGCTCGGTGGTGATGCCAGCTTCTACGGCATCCTCCTTGGTGCTGTCGGAGCAGGTGCGATCGGCGGTGCGCTGGTCATGCCGAAATTGCGCGAACGCCTGAGTTCCGACGGTCTTCTTCTTGGTGCAGCGGTGATCACTTCCATCGTCATGGGTGTTCTGTCGCTTGCTCCCCCGCGCCTCGCCGCGCTCGTCGGACTTCTTTTCCTCGGGGGCGCATGGATCATCGCCCTGACGACACTCAATGGCGCCGCGCAGTCCGTCCTACCAAACTGGGTGCGAGGTCGTGGTCTCGCCGTCTATCTGACGGTCTTCAACGGTGCGATGACAGCAGGAAGCCTCGGCTGGGGCGCTGTCGGTGAAGCCGTCGGCATTCAGTCCACCTTGGTCATCGGAGCCGTCGGCCTCCTAATCGCCGGGTTCGTCATGCATCGCGTGAAACTCCCGGCAGGCGATGCCGACATGGTGCCGTCGAACCACTGGCCGGAACCTCTCGTCGCCGAACCTGTCGCCCACGACCGTGGCCCGGTTCTGATACTGATCGAGTATCGTGTCGAGAAGCAGCACCGCAGCGCATTCCTGCACGCTCTCGACGATCTTTCCTACGAGCGTCGGCGCGATGGAGCCTACGGATGGGGTGTCACCGAAGACTCAGCCAACCCCGAGAAGATCGTTGAGTGGTTCATGGTTGAGTCCTGGGCTGAGCACCTTCGCCAGCACAGACGGGTGTCCAACGCCGACGCCGATCTGCAGGGCAAGACAGTTGCTTACCATGTCGGCCCCGACAAGCCTGTCGTTCGTCACTTCCTGACGATAAACCGACCCAGTATCGCATAACGGATAGAGGAGTGGCGGCTGCGGCCGCCGCTTTCTTCCGAGGCGTCAGTGCGGAAGTCCGGGATTGGTCCGAAGCGGTCCTACGCAAATCAATACAGAAGCGCACCTTCGGCGCAGGTGACACACATACCGCCGACGCTCACGTTGCCATCCTCAGCGACGACCGAGATGCGACCGTCGCGGCCAACCTGCTTGCCCTGAGAGGCCATGTAGCTCAGTCCACCAACGGAAGCCGTCTCCCGACTGGCACGGAAGAAGCCAATGCTGCCGTTACCTGAGCCGCACACCGGATCCTCCTCAACGCCACACGACGGTGCGAAAGAGCGCACCTCGATCTCAGCATCGCCGCCTTTGTGCTTGCCGAAGACGGAGAGGCCGGTAGCCCCGAGCTTTCTCTCAAACTCTGCTGAACGAGCGAAATCCGGCTTCAGTCCAAGCACCGTATCAGCGCTCTCAAGGCGAGCGACAATCCAGACCGCCCCAACGTCAATGATCGCAGGGGCTTCATCCTTAAAGACTGTGTGACCGAGAATTGCCTCAAGCTCGGACACCTCGTCGTCCGACAGTGTCCTGATCTTGGCGGGCGGCATCGAAAGGGTCAGCGTCCGTTCGGCTCCTTCCCCGTTTACGGCGACCTTCACGAGACCCGCGCCACACTCTTGCACCAGAAGGCCATCACGGGGGGAGTAGAGACCGGCCTCAAGGACTGCATGGGCGCTGCCCAGTGTCGGATGTCCGGCGAACGGCAGCTCGCTGCGGGGGGTAAAGATGCGGAGCCTGTAGTCTGCCTCAGGGGACGTTGCAGGTAGTAGAAAAGTGGTTTCGGAGAGATTTGTCCATCTGGCGATCGTCTGCATCTCAGCGTCCGTCAGCCCGTGGGCTTCGAGAACGACAGCAACAGGATTGCCCATGAAGGGCTTGTCGGAGAAGGCGTCAACGACTTTGTAGGCTCGCATCGTGGTGCTCCTGAAAAACTGGGCTGGTGCGGTCGTACTCCCAAACTTGCCGCGATAACAAACGCATTTGCGTGATGTTTTCCATCAACTTTGTCCGCTTCTGGTCCGAAGCAGTCGTTCTGCCTGTGAGGGCAATTCTTGCGAGGCGGACATCTTAGCAATTCACTCTCCTTCTAAAGCGTGTCGGCCGCGAGTAGGGCTTCAACGTGTATATCCATTGTGTCCAGCGTCCCGACCGGCGCGCGCCGGCAAGGTCGCCTTTTGCTCCACTCGACCTGGAAGGTAATGCGATCGCGACAGCGCAGCGCTTGATGCTTCGTCAAGCCAGAGTCCCCAATCGCGCTGCGCGCGCCCGAGGAAAAGAAAGGCGGAGCTGCAGGCCGTGTGATTTGCCCGCCGAGCAATGCGTCACGCCATGTCAGCCTGAAGATTGCGCCACGGTCGGCATTCGATCGCGAAAGACAAGCGAGGGGGTCGAGCGGGCCGCCAGACCCGTCCAAATTGATCGTGTTGTCCGTGGGGCACCCATTCCGCCTTCAACATGCGGCCCAGCGGCGCGGTTGAATTCGATCCGACACTTGCACTCTCTCCAAGGCGCTCACAAGCCCGGAAGGGTGCTGTTCGCCGCTCAAGGGCGAGGCGTAGGCCACAGGGTATGGCACGCATTGGGCTCGACATCCTTAGGGGATGATCTTTGCGTTGCGACGATTGTCGCTCGCATCATATTTGCATGTGTAGTTATTGACATGTTATACCAGTTGAGGAATATATCTCCGGACGCCGGATGAACGGCAAGGAAAACTGCGCCTGACCGAAAAGGTGGTGCGGCACTCAGGGAGGTCTCTATGACATCGATCGCGCTATTCGGAGCGGGTGGCAAAATGGGCTATCGGCTCGCTTCGAACCTCAAGGGTTCGCGTTTCGATGTGCGGCACGTCGAAGTGAGCGACGCCGGTAAGGCTCGCCTCAAGAATGATCTCGACCTCGACTGCGTCCCGGTCGAGGCTGCGCTCAAAGGTGTTGACGTTGTCATTCTCGCGGTTCCCGACACGGCGATCGGCAGGGTGGCATCCGGCATCGTCGATGGCTTGGAGCCAGGCACGATGGTCATCGCCCTCGATGCAGCAGCACCCTTTGCCGGCCATCTGCCACAGCGCGCAGACCTCACTTATTTCGTCACGCATCCCTGCCATCCGCCGATCTTCAACGACGAGACGGCCCCGGCCGCCAAGCGCGATTTCTTCGGTGGCATCGCTGCCAAGCAGCATATCGTTTCCGCGCTAATGCAGGGTCCTGAAAGCGCCTACACTCTCGGAGAGGAGATCGCGAAGGTGATTTGGGCGCCGGTCATGCGCTCGCACCGCGTTACGGTCGAGCAGATGGCATTGCTTGAGCCAGGCCTTTCGGAAACTGTCTGCGCCTCCTTGCTCGTTGTGATGCGCGAGGCAATGGACGAGTGCGTTCGTCGTGGCGTTCCGAAGGAGGCTGCGCGCGATTTTCTTCTCGGTCATATGAACGTGCTTGGCGCCGTGATTTTCGAGGAGACCCCGGGTGTGTTCTCGGATGCCTGCAACAAGGCGATCGAATTCGGCAAGCCGGTCCTCATGAAGGACGACTGGAGACGTGTGTTCGAGCCTGCGGAAATCGCAGCGAGCATCCAACGCATCACGTGAGGTTTGGCGGCTACGCCGCCAGAAACAAGCGATCGCACCGGGGGCCACTTTCAATGGAGGGGTGGTCGAGGAAGTCCTGTGCCTAACTGGGAGGAGAACATGAAAGTTACCCGTAGACTGATGACTGTCGGCTTTGCCGCGGTCCTGGCAGCAAGTGCTGCTATGCCGGCTTTTGCCGCCGACCTCATCGCCATCATCACGCCAAGCCACGACAATCCGTTCTTCAAGGCCGAAGCGGTCGGCGCCGAGGCCAAGGCGAAAGAGCTTGGCTACGAAACACTGGTGCTTGTACACGACGACGACGCCAACAAGCAGTCGCAGCTGATCGATACGGCCATCGGCCGTGGCGCCAAGGCCATCATCCTCGACAACGCCGGTTCCGAAGCCTCGATTGCCGCCGTCAAGAAGGCGAAAGACGCTGGCGTTCCCTCGTTCCTGATCGACCGTGAAATCAACGCGACCGGCATTGCCGTCTCGCAGATTGTTTCGAACAACTATCAGGGCGCGCAGCTGGGTGCCGAGGAATTCGTGAAGCTGATGGGCGAGAAGGGCAACTACGTTGAGCTGCTCGGCCGCGAGGCGGACCTCAATGCGGGCATCCGCTCCAAGGGCTACCACGATGTCATCGACGAGTATCCGGAGATGAAGATGGTCGCCCAGCAGTCGGCCAACTGGAGCCAGACCGAGGGCTACTCAAAGATGGAGACCATCCTCCAGGCCAATCCTGATATCCAGGGCGTGATCGCCGGCAACGACACGATGGCGATGGGCGCGATCGCAGCGCTCCAGGCGGCTGGCCGCAAGGATGTTATCGTCGTCGGCTTCGATGGCTCCAACGACGTGCGCGACTCCATCAATGCCGGTGGCATCAAGGCGACCGTCATGCAGCCGGCCTACGCCCAGGCCCAGCTCGCCGTCACCCAGGCGCACGAGTACATCACGACTGGCAAGGCGCCGGCCGAAGAAAAGCAGCTGATGGACTGCGTGCTGATTACGGCAGCCAACGCAGACAAGCTCGAGACGTTCGCGCTCTCCGAATAGTTTTCCCGCAACGACGCAAGGCGGCCGAGCCCGCCTTGCGTCCTATAGTCATGACGGAGAACGGGAATGCTTAAGGTTCAGGCTGCATGGGCGCTCATGCTTGCCGGCGTGCTTGCACTTGGCGGCTGCAAGCTCGTCAAGACGGAAGATGAGCAAAAGCAGGCAGCTGCCGGCGCGTTCAATCCCGACAAGCTGGTCGCCGACATCTGGGATGCCAAGGTCGTGCCCTACCTCGATGGGCGGGCCGGCGCGATCCAGGAGGTTACGGCGTTGACCGCGAACAACCTTGATGCCGCGGCGGAAAAATACGGCCACAAGGAAAAGCAGGGCAATGCGCCCTGGACGTTCGCAGCCAAGGTTGACGGCGTCATCGTGGCGGAAGAAACGAAGTCGCGTGCCGCCTATGTCGACGTGGATGTCGACGGTGACGGCAAGGCCGATGTGCGCGTCTCGATTGGCCCGGCTATCCGCGGCACGGCGCTGCGCGACAGTCTCGCCTTCGTCAATTTCAACGAATTCAAGAACCAGATCGAATGGGCGAAATACGGCAAGTCGTTCAACACCCATGTGAACGGCACCCTGCTTGAAAAGCTGCCGCGCGAGGGCTTGACCGGCAAGAAGGTCAAGGCAACCGGCGCCTATCCGTTGCCGGCCAAGGGCCAGCTGCCGCAGTTCGTGCCGGCCACCATCACTGTTGGAGGCTGACCATGAACGGCATCGAGGACGGGGACGTCATCCTTGAACTGAAAGACATTACCAAGGCCTATTCCGGCATCGTGGCGCTGAAGAAGGCAGACCTCAAGCTCCGGCGTGGGGCCGTCAACGTGCTCGTCGGTGAAAACGGTGCCGGCAAGTCGACAATGATGCGCATCATTGCCGGTGTCGAGCGGCCGACGCTCGGGGAAATCCGGCTGGACGGCGAACGCATCCACCTCGAAAGCCCCGCTGACGCGGTGCGTCACGGTATCGGCATCGTCTTCCAGGAGCTGAACCTGTTCGGCAATCTTTCCGTTGCCGAGAACATCTTTGCGACCCGTGAGATCACCCGCGGCATTCGCGGCATCGATCATCGTGCGCAGGTCGAAAAGGCCAATGAATTCCTCAACCGCCTGGAGGCGGGAATTTCTGCCGACACGCTCGCCGAGGACCTGCCGATCGGGCAACAGCAGCTCGTCGAGATCGCGCGCGCCGTATCGCTCGACACCCGCATCCTGATCATGGACGAACCAACTTCGGCGCTGAGCGCTGCCGAGGTCGACGTCCTCTTCCGCGTGATCTCCGATCTGAAGGCGCGTGGTGTCGCGATCGTCTATATCTCGCATCGGCTGGAGGAGCTGATGCGCATCGGCGACTACATCACCGTGCTGAAGGATGGCCAGATCACCGGCCATGCCATGGTCAAGGACATCGACACGCGCTGGATCGTGCGCTCGATGATCGGATCCGACGCCAAGGATTTCGCCAAAGCGGTCGATCACGAGCCGGGCGAAGAGGTCTTTCGCGCCGAAAACATCTGCCTCCCGCGGGCCCAGGGCGGGTTTGCCGTCGACCATGTTTCAATCGGCGTGCGCAGGGGTGAAATCCTCGGTATCTACGGCCTGATGGGTGCCGGTCGCTCGGAGCTTTTCGAATGCATTATGGGATGCCATGAACATTCCACGGGCAAGATCTGTATCGAGGGTCAGGAACTCAAAGGCCGCGATCCGACGCGCCGCATTCGTCAGGGGTTGGCGCTCATCCCTGAGGACCGCCAGCGCGAAGGTCTGGTGCAAACCATGTCGATCGCCGACAACTTGACGATGGCGAGCCTCGGCCAGTTTCTGAGGGCGGGGTTTCACATCGACGTCGCGCGCGAAGCCAGGGCGATCAAGGAGGCCATCCGCAACCTCTCGATCAAGGCAAAGAACCCGGAATTCGACGTCACGTCGATGTCGGGCGGCAATCAGCAGAAGGTGGTGATCGGAAAGGCGCTCATGACCGGTCCGAAGGTCCTCCTGATGGACGAGCCGAGCCGCGGCATCGATGTCGGCGCAAAGGCCGACGTCTTTCTGACCATGCGACGGCTGGCGGGCGAGGGCCTCGCCATTCTCTTCTCCACATCCGACCTCGAGGAGGTCATGGCCCTTTCCGACCGCATCGCGGTCATGAGCAACGGTCGGCTCGTCACCGTCGTCGACCGAAGGCACGCGACGGATGAGTTGATCGTTTCGGCCTCCGCGGAGGGACATAAAACCAAAAGGATGCATGCGTGATGACGACAGCAACGCAAACTGCCGCCGCCGACAGCTTTTCCAGCGGCTCGGCGCTCCTCACGCTGATGAAGCTGAGGACCTTCATCGCGCTCTTTGCGGTGATCATCTTCTTCTCGATCGCCGCACCGAATTTCCTTTCGACCGGCAACATGATTCTGATGACGAAGCACGCGACGCAGAACGCGTTCCTGGCGATCGGCATGACCTTCGTCATCATCACCGGTGGCATCGATCTGTCGGTTGGCTCGATCGTCGGCCTGTGCGGCATGATCGCCGGCGGGCTGATCATGTACGGCGTGGTTCTGCCGCTCGGCTACACCATGTACTTCAACATCATCGAGGTGGCACTCATCGTCGCGGTCGTCGGCATCCTGATCGGCGCGGTCAACGGCCTCTTGATCACAAGGCTGAACGTCGCACCTTTTATCGCGACGCTTGGTACACTCTATGTCGCGCGCGGAATGGCGTTGCTTTATTCGGATGGGCAGACATTGCCCAATCTCACTGGCCGTGAGGATCTCGGCAACCAGGGCTTCAGTTATCTCGGCTCCGGCACGATCCTCGGCCTGCCCGTCTCCGTGTGGATCCTCGTCGTCGTTGCGCTTGCGGCCGGCTACTTTGCCCGCTTCGTGCCGCTCGGCCGGCATATCTTTGCGGTCGGCGGCAACGAGCGCGCGTCGCGCATGTCGGGTATTCGCGTCAACCGCGTCAAAATGTTCGTCTACATGTTTTCCGGTTTCTGCGCGGCCATCGTCGGGCTGGTCATTTCGTCGGAACTCATGGCCTCGCACCCGGCGACGGGCACCAATCTCGAGCTCAACGCCATTGCGGCAGCCGTCCTTGGTGGTACATCGATGTCGGGTGGGCGCGGCACGATTGGTGGAACGATCATCGGCGCCTTTGTGATCGGGATTCTCTCGGACGGGTTGGTGATGATGGGTGTCAGTTCGTTCTGGCAGATGGTGATCAAGGGACTGGTGATCATCGTCGCCGTGGTGGTGGACCAAGCCCAACGACGCCTTCAGCAGCGTGTCACCCTCATGCAGATGGCAAAGGCGGGTTGAACATGGCGAAGATCAAGGGTGCGTTGATCGGCTGTGGCTTCTTTGCCGTCAACCAGATGCACGGCTGGCAGGGCCTGGCGGATGTCGAAATCGTCGCGCTATGCGATCGCGATCCGGAGCGCCTCAAGATCGTCGGAGACCAGTTTGCGGTGACGCGGCGCTACGCATCGGCGGAAGCGATGTTTGCCGATGGCGGTTTCGATTTCGTCGACATTGCCACCACTGTCGGCAGTCACCGGGCGCTTGTCGAGCTTGCGGCCTCCCACAAGGTACCGGCTATCTGCCAGAAGCCGTTCGCGCCGACGCTCGAAGACGCCAAAGCCATGGTCAAGGTGGCCGACGCGGCTGGTATCATTCTGATGATCCACGAGAACTTCCGATGGCAGACGCCAATCCTTGCGGTGAAGGCGGTGCTTGAGAGCGGTGCGATCGGCGTGCCGTTCTGGGGTCGCATCTCGTTTCGCTCGGGCTTCGACGTCTTTTCCGGCCAGCCCTACCTTGCCAAGGGCAAGCGCTTCATCATCGAGGATCTCGGCATCCATTCGCTTGATATCGCCCGTTTCCTGTTTGGCGACGCGAGCCGCATGACCGCCCGCACGGCGCGCATCAACCCGGCCATTGCCGGCGAGGACGTTGCGACCATGCTGCTCGACCACGACAGCGGCATGACGTCGATCGTCGACGTCAGCTACGCAACCAAATTGCCGGAGGAACCGTTTCCGGAAACCTTCGTCGAAGTCGACGGCAGCAATGGCACCTTGCGCCTTTGCAAGAACTACAGGCTTACCGTCCATAGCGAGGAGGGTACGAAGGAAAGCGTCGTCGCGCCGCACTTGCTGCCCTGGGCGTCGCGCCCCTGGCACAACATCCAGGAAAGCGTCGCGCTCATTCAGAAACATTGGATCGAGCGGATGGCGTCAGGCAAGGAACCGCATACCTCAGGCCGGGACAACCTGAAGACCTTCGCGCTGGTCGAAGCCGCCTACCTCAGTGCCGAACGTGGCGAGTCCGTTGCCGTTGGAGACCTTTTGGCATGAGCGAAGCGACGTTCCAACTATACGGAACGGTGGCGCGAGAACCGGAAAGCCTTCTGCTCGCTGCCGGCGATGTGAGCGTGGACTTGCAGAACGGCAACCTGCGCGCTCTGCGGTTCCGGGGTCATGAGGTGCTGCGTGGGATCGCCTTCCTCGTTCGCGACAAGGATTGGGGCACCTGCACCGCGACGATCAGCGATCTTCACGTGGCGGAACGGGAGCACCGCTTCGTTCTTCGCTATCGAGCTCGATTTACCGCACCTTCCGGCGCCAATCTCGATTGCGATATTTCGATCTCTGGTGATCCGCAGAGCGTGACCTTTTCAGCCGACTGCGTCAGCGACGCGGATTTCGAAACCGCGCGGGCGGGCTTCGTCGTCCTGCATCCCGTCGTTGGCATCGCTGGCGAGCCTGTCGAGGTCAGACATAGCGACGGCAGCTTGGAGGATGCTCGATGGCCCGACGAGATCGAGCCCTGGCAACCCTTCAAGGATATCGCCGCGCTTACGCACTGCGTCGCGCCGGGCATCGTGGCGACGACGGAGTTCGTCGGCGACGTCTTCGAGATGGAGGACCAGCGGAACTGGACCGATGGTTCTTTCAAGACCTACGTGCGCCCGCTTGCCCTGCCGTGGCCCTATCTTGTGTGCAAGAACGAAGCGTTCAGCCAGCGGATAGCGGTAACGATCAAGGCGGACCGGGCGGCGGCGCCGGCGATTAAGAGTTCGGATCCGGTGACGATCAGCCTAGTGCCGACGAACATCCGGTTCCCGGCGCTCGGCATCGGGCTGCGGCCGGAATGCCTTGAGTATGAACTCGCTTCCCTCCCGGTGCTGAAGACTGTCGGCGCTGAGCATCTGATCGCTCATTTCGACCCAGGAGCCGGGGACGGGCTGGCGGCTCTAGAAGGCTACGCGACGATCGCGGCGCGGTCTGGTCTCAAGGTGACACTGGAGCTCGCCGTTCCCTGCGCAATGCCGCTCGAAGAGGAGATGCGCGGCTTTGCAGCTCTCGTCGATCGTGCGGGCCTCAAGCTTGATACGCTTTTCGTCTGTCCGTCGGTCGATCGGCAGTCGACGCCGCCAGGGAGCGTCTGGCCGGAATGCCCCGATCTTTCCGATATCTATGCGGCCGCGCGTGCTGCCTTTCCTGGCCTTCGGATTGGCGGCGGGATGATGAGCTATTTCACCGAACTCAATCGCAAGCGCGTGCCTGCCGATCTCGTCGACTATATCAGCCACACAACAAGCCCGATTGTGCACGCGGCCGACGATCTCTCGGTCATGCAGAGCTTCGAGGCCCTGCGCTACGTCGTCGGTACGACCAGGGCGGTCTATGGCGACAAATCCTATCGCATCGGTCCGTCGACGATCGCCATGCGGCAGAACCCTTACGGCAGCGCGACGAAGGACAATCCGAGCGCCTCGCGTATCCCGATGGCAAACATCGACCCGCGGCACAACGGCCAGTTTGGCGCGGGCTTCACGCTCGCCTATGCCGCAACGGTCGCGTCCACGGGGCTCGACGTGCTGACGCTTTCGACCCTTGCCGGTTCGTTCGGTCTCATTGCCGGCAAGGGCGAGCCAACGCCTGAGGGCGAGCTGCGACCGCTGGCCCGCGTCTTATCCCGGCTCGGCGCCCTGGCAGGCCGAGAGGTCTCGGTCGTGGAGACGTCACGGCCGGACGCGGTGCTGGGATTGGCGGCGAAGGAACGGCTGTTGATGGTAAACATCACTCCCGATGCGCAGCGGGTCGCTCTGCCGGCAGTGCCGCGCGTGGTTTCGCTGATCACCACCGGCGATGAGTATCGGGTTCAGGATGAAGGGGTCGTTCTGCCGCCTTACGGATGCGTCGAAGTCGTGTTCTGAGCACTACTTCTGGCTCTTGAGGGCGTAAAGCGCACGGGAGCGTTCCAGGTGCTTGACCATGGCCTGCTCGGCGAAATCCGCGTCCCGGCTTTCGATGGCGCGAATGATTTCCTCATGCTCCGAGAGCGTAAAGTTCTCGCGGCCCGTCCAGATGAGCATTTCGGTATGATAGGATTTCAGCCATCCCAGCATAGCGCCGCTGACCGCGACGAAGATCGGGTTGCCGGAAATTCCGGCGATGCATTGGTGAAATTCCATATCCGCGTCGATGAATTCGTCCGCATCGCCGAGGCTCTGTTTCTGTTTGTCGAGCAGGGCGCGAAGCTCGTCAATTTGTGCCGGGGTTGCCTTGGCCGCCGCCTCGCGCACCATGCCGCGCTCGAAGAAGATGCGCGCACTCTTCAGGTGCTCCAGCGTATCCGACGATCCCGACAACATCAGCTTTGCCGGCAGGTCGACCTGCTTGATGATGGATTCTGCCGTGATGCGCAGGACTTTGGCGCGCTCTCCTTGCGAGATTTCGACGAGGCCTTTGCCCGCAAGCGCCTGCATTGCCTCGCGTATGGCCGGACGGCCGACTCCGTAGCGTTCCATGAGTTCGCGTTCGGAAGGCATCTCGTCGCCGGCCTTCAGCTCACCGGTTTCGATCATCTGCTTCAGCCGCGCGAAAACTTCATCGGAGAGTTTCTTGCGGACGATCGGTTCGGAAATGGCGTTCATGAGTCACCTGGTTTGGACAGGTTTGAATATGCATCAAGTTCCATCGTCGCAATAGCCTGCCGCAGATGGCTTGCAATAACATAAATACTCATTATACCAGTTGTTATGCCTAAACAAGTGCTGCGACGCGGAAGGAATAATGACGTGATCCGCCTGACTTATCGGATAGAGACGCCTGGCTCGGTGGAAGCCATGGCAACAAAGATTGCCAGCGATCAGTCAACGGGCACCTTCGTTGCCCTGCCTGGCGAGACCGAGGAACTCAAGGCACGGGTTGCCGCACGCGTCGTTGCGATCCGTCCTCTGCCGTCGTCCGACCATGCTTCCTTTCCCGATGAGGCTGATGGCAACACGCATTTCAATCGTGCCGATGTCGATATCGATTTTCCGATGGATGCGGTCGGTACCGATCTCGCCGCCCTGATGACCATTGCAATCGGCGGTGTCTTTTCGATCAAGGGCATGACCGGCATTCGCATCGTCGACATGAAGCTGCCGCAGGAATTTGCTGCCGCGCATCCGGGTCCGCAGTTCGGCGTGCCGGGCAGCTTCGCGCTCACCGGGGTGAAGGACCGGCCGATCATCGGAACCATTGTCAAACCGGCATTGGGCTTGCGGCCGCACGAGACCGCCGAGATGGTCGGAGATCTGATCAAGGCTGGCGTTGACTTCGTCAAGGATGACGAAAAGCTGATGAGTCCGGCCTATTCGCCGCTGAAGGAACGGGTGGCGGCAATCATGCCGTTGATCCTTGATCACGAGCAGAAGACTGGCAAGAAGGTCATGTACGCGTTCGGCATCAGCCATGCCGACCCGGACGAGATGATGCGCAATCACGACATCGTTCTGGAAGCCGGCGGCAACTGCGCCGTCATCAATATCAATTCGATCGGCTTTGGCGGCCTTGCCTTCCTGCGCAAGCGCTCCGGCCTCGTCTTGCATGCCCATCGCAACGGCTGGGACATTCTCACCCGACATGCCGGCCTCGGCTTCGAGTTTTCCGTCTGGCAGCAATTCTGGCGCCTGCTTGGGGTCGACCAGTTTCAGATCAACGGTATTCGCGTGAAGTATTGGGAGCCGGATGAAAGCTTCGTGCGTTCATATAGGGCTGTCAGCACGCCCCTGTTTTCGGAAAAGGATGTGGCGCTCCCGGTAATCGGGTCTGGCCAGTGGGGCGGACAGGCGCCGGATACGATCAAGGCCACGGACGGCTCCACCAATCTGCTCTATCTTTGCGGCGGCGGCATCGTCAGTCATCCCGGAGGGCCGGGGGCAGGGGTGAAGGCGGTCCGGCAGGCCTGGGAAGCTGCGGTCGCCGGCGTGCCGCTCGAAACCTATGCCAAAGATCACCCTGAGCTGGCCCAGTCGATCGAGAAGTTTGCAGACGGTAAGGGGGCCTGATCATGTCCCGCCCTTTGATCAGCTATTACGGCGACGACTTCACCGGTTCGACCGACGTCATGGAGGCGCTTGCCTCGAACGGCGTCGATACGGTCCTCTTTCTGAAGGTGCCAGACAGTGAGCTTTTGTCGCGCTTTGACGGTGCACGCGCCTTCGGCCTTGCTGGCACAAGCCGCAGCGAAACGCCCGAATGGATGGACGAGCATCTGAGCGCGGCCTTCGCATGGCTGAAGTCGCTTGACGCCGAACTCTGCCATTACAAGGTCTGCTCGACCTTCGATTCCGCCCCGCATGTCGGCAACATCGGCCGAGCGATCGAGGTTGGGCGCAAGGTCTTCGGTAGCGAGATCGTACCGCTTGTCGTCGGCGCGCCGCAGATCCGGCGCTATACTGCGTTCGGCGAACTTTTCGCCGCCTACCAGGGCCGCAACTACCGGATCGATCGGCATCCGGTGATGTGCCGCCATCCGGTCACGCCGATGGACGAGGCCAATCTCCTGCTGCATCTGGCAAGGCAGACGACGCTTTCATCGGCGCTGGTCGATCTGGTCTCGCTTCGCGGCGAGTTCCAGCCCGTGGAAGCCGACGTGCTCCTTCTCGATGTCCTCGACGACCAAACGCAGGTCGCTGCGGGTGCTCTGCTCTGGGATGAGCTTCGCCGGCAAAGCCGCTTCGTCTGCGGCTCCTCCGGCGTCGAATATGCGCTGATCCCTTCCTGGCGCCGACTGGGTCTCATCGACGACAAGCGCGCCTTCGCTCCGGCCGGCCCGGTCGACCGCATCGCCGTTGTCTCGGGCAGTGTTTCTCCGACGACCGAGCGACAGGTTCGCCATGCGATGGCCAATGGTTTCGGCGGCATTACGCTCGACCCGCTGGCTCTCTGCGGTGACAACCGCGCATCGGCCGTCGCGACGGCCGTAGAAGCCGGTCTGAAGGTGCTTGAGGGCGGCCGAAGCGTGGTTCTCTACACAGCGCTTGGTCCATCTGCCGACCGCGGTGGTGAGCTCGATGCATCCACTGGCGCGCGCCACCGGCTTGGCCGAGCACTCGGTCAAATCCAATCCGAACTGGTCGAGTGCGCCGGTCTCTCCCGTGCGGTAGTTGCCGGAGGCGATACCTCCAGTCATGCGCTCGGTGAAATGGGCATTTCCGCCCTGACACTGAGAATGCCGTTGCCGCAAACGCCCGGTTCGCCGCTGTGCATCGCTCATGGCGGCCCGGCGGATGGTCTCGAAATCGCACTAAAGGGCGGCCAGGTGGGGGGCGATGATTATTTTTCGATGATCCGGTCGGGTGAGGCGTAATTGCTGCTTTGAATCACTTGGTCGCTGCGCTCCGGCGGCGTGGGGCTGCCTCCGCATCCGGCATTGTTCCCCCGAGCGCGATAAGGCGTTTTCCCGACTCAACACGAACAAGCGTCTCCAACGCCTGGCGGACCAGAGCGGCGGTTTCTTTCGTGCCGGTTAGGGACCTAGCCCTCTCCATGAGGGTATCGTCGAGGTTGATAGTCGATCGCATGGCTTGGTTTCCTAGTTCTCGTGCTTACAAATGGCACCATTTGGTGACGAAATCGCCTGGTCTCCACTCTGATACGTGCGTTGAAGGATGTGCAAGCCGGCAAAATGGGCATGTTTGTCCCGTCGTGGGCACCGCCAAGCGAAAGCGAATGCGCGGCTGAGCACTCAAAAACTGCAGGGAGCCGGGGGTTCGTATCCTCGTCCAGGGCCTCAAAAAGCAACGCGATCTGCGACCGAATCCGCTTGGTGTGCATATGTAACGGGCGCGCCCGAGATATATCATGGTGCGCGTGCCTACTCGCGCCGCGGCAATTAGAGCCTCTTCGTTCACGCACAGCTGCGTCTCTCCCCGCACGTCGTCAAACTCGCTCGCATAGGCACTCGAACAGAGCATTGGTGCCATTGGACTTTCGTTGACGACCATAAGCGAACTCCAACCGGACAGTAGCAGGACATTCATCACTGAAGTTGGCAGCACTAGGCGCTTAACACTCAAAACGTCGGTGCGGCTCGCGATGGCGCATGCGGCTTTTGTTCGCATAGCTGGCCTCGAATCTCCCAAGCCCGTCGGCGTGTGTGAGGTACGGTTAACCGGAACCGACACCAAGGTTTGGTCTCTCTTTGAAAAACAGGGAAGAAAACCACACGCTCCCAGCGGTTCTTTCCACCGTAATGTAGACACGGTTCGACTCCACTAGCAATCCGGTGAACCTGACTTGTATGAGAAGACGACTGTACTTAGTCTGGACAATCGACTTTCGATCTTCTGGCACGTGTCTGCGGTTATAGGGTTCGCTGCAAGCGCGTACTTTAGGTCCGTCGGGCGACTGCGCCGAGCGCCGCACGACAAACCGATCAGCTGTCAAGGCCGAAGGATGAAGTTCGAGACCCACGCGCTCACCGGTAACATCGCTACAGCTGGCGACACCTTCTCGCTGCTGCGGCTCGTTTCCGCCGGTCTCGGTATCGGCTTTGCGCCAGAATGGAGGAAGGACCTGCCGAACCGCAACTTCAAGCTCAGGCCCGTGCGTAGTGTCGATCTGAAGACCGGGCTTGGCGTTGCCTGGAATAAGTCGGACCCAACGGCGTCGCGAGACGACATTCATCGACATTGCCCGATCACTAGCGCGACCGGGCAGGTGAGGTGCAGGGGGCTCATTGGCGATAGAGATCGGTAGAGTGAGGCGGCGTTAAGTTCAATGAAGGTGTTCCGTCTCATCGCCCGAAACGACTTGTTGGCAAACCGTGGGCGCCCGGCTGCAGCGCGAAGACCGCACCTTCATGTTGGTTGCGGGCAAGATAGTCGTCGCTCATCGTGAAGCGCGCCGACGTGACGAATAGAGTTTCGAACTGCGAACCGCCAAAGGCGCAACTGGTCGGCCATGAACACGGTAGGTCGACAACGCGATCTATCCTACCATCGGGTGCAAATCGGACCACACATCCGCCCCCGGCGACGCGGCAATTCCAAATGAAGCCTTCAGCATCCACACAGGAGCCATCCGGCAGACCTCGCTCAAAACCAGAAAGTATCGTTTGCCTGTCGTTCAACACCATGGCGTGGGCGTCGAGAGAATAGCTGTAGATCGCGTTGTCTTCGGTATCCGCCGTGATGAGCCGACCATCGTCGGTCCAGATCAGCGTATTGGTGATACCAAACCGATTCTCGGAAACCGGCCTTAATTTTCCTCGCGCGTAGCGGTAGAGCCTTCCGGTCTTTGCCGACATCGCGATCGGTGTGCCATCGGCAGCGATGTTGTCTTGCATCGTGCCTACCCAGAAGGCCCCATCCGGTGCAACGACGCCTTCATTCAATCGGTTGCCCGGCACTTCGGGCTCGACTTCCGCCACGAGACGGAGCTCACCTCCAAACTCCCATAAGGCGATGGATTTCCGCAATCCGACGATAGCGCCGCCGTCGTCGCGAAGGCCAATTGATGTGACGAGGTCCTGGAACCTCCACTTTTCATGGTTGCCGGTGCTCGGGCAGAGCCGGTGGATCGATTTTCCGACGATGTCGACCCAGCAAAGCGTGTGCGTTCGATCATCCCAGACCGCACTCTCGCCAACGATGTTTTCCGCCGCGAATGCCACGTCAACTTCGATTTTCATAAGCCCTCCGAGCTGTTCTCAAGTTGGTTCTTGACACACAGCTTATCCATAAACTATGACTCAGTTTAATTCAACCTGTCCGACAGGTTTTATCAAACTGGGAGACGAAAATGAGTTTAACTCCGGTCGACGAAGAACAGTTTGCAGGAGGCAATCTCGTCAGCACCGCGATCGGCGCTATCACCCAGCACATTCGCGCCAACGAACTTGGTCCGGGCGATCGACTGCCGAGCGAGGCCACCTTGTCGAAGGAACTCAGCGTGTCCCGCTCGGTGGTGCGTGAAGCGTTCAGGTCGCTTGCGACGATGCGGCTGATTGATCTCAATGTCGGAAAGCGCGCGACGGTGGCCCAGCTCGACCACGGCGCAATGTCCTTAATGATCGAGCATGGCGTGCATACGGCCCAGATCAACATCAACCAGGTCTATGATGTACGCCGAACCATAGAAATGCGAACATCGACGCTGGCTGCGCTTCGTCGAAGCGACGCGGAAGCCCACACCATCCTTGCCCATGCAAGAGCGATGGAGACAAATTTCGCGGATGCGGACAAGGTTATGGAGAGTGATCTCGCCTTTCACCTGGAGATCGCTCGCGCCTCCAAGAACCCGATCTTCACGATCATTGTCGGCGCATTCCAGGGGGTCTCCCGCCAGACCTGGCCGATCGGGTGGCGCAGCCGCGCGTCCGACGCCGACCGGCACGCCATGAACCAGATACATATCGACTTGGCCGGGGCAATCCTGGCTGGCGACCCGCAAGCCGCCAGCCAGCTCATGGCCCGCCATTTCGACGAAAGCGCAAAAGCACTGCTCGCGGCTGGAATCGCATAGGGGAAAACCTGATGAAAATTACGAGACTTGAGACGGTCCGCATCGCGGAACGGCCGAACCTGCTTTGGCTGCTGGTCCATACCGACGAAGGGTTGACGGGGCTCGGAGAAACCTTCTTCGGCGCAGAAACCGTCGAGACCTACATCCACGAGTACGTCGCCCCTCGTGTCATTGGGCGAAACCCGCTGCAGATCGATCTTCTCGCATCTGATCTGGTCGGTTATCTCGGGTTTCGCTCGTCCGGCGCCGAGGTGCGTGGAAACTCGGCATTCGACATTGCGCTCTGGGATATCTTCGGAAAGGCGACGGGCCAGCCGATCGCACAGTTGCTCGGCGGCTTCAGCCGCAATGAAATCCGCACCTACAACACCTGTGCGGGCACGGAGTACATCAAGAAGGCAACCGGTCAGACGACCGCAAACTACGATCTGTCGTCCGCCGGCGCCCGCAACTACGACGACCTCAACGGCTTCCTGCACCGCGCCGACGAACTGGCACTTTCCCTCTTGGAAGAGGGCATTTCGGCGATGAAGATCTGGCCGTTTGATATCGCGGCGGAAAAGTCGCGTGGTCAGTATATTTCGATGCCCGACCTGAAATCGGCGCTGGTGCCATTCCAGAAGATCCGCGACGCTGTTGGCGATCGCATGGACATCATGGTCGAGTTCCACTCGATGTGGCAGCTCTTGCCGGCAATGCAGATTGCCAAGGCGCTCGCACCGTACCAGACGTTCTGGCACGAGGATCCCATAAAGATGGACAGCCTCTCCAGCCTCAAGCGTTATGCAGCCGTCTCGCCTGCACCGATCTCTGCATCGGAAACATTGGGTTCGAGGTGGGCTTTCCGAGACCTCCTGGAGACCGACGCCGCTGGCGTGGTCATGCTGGATATCAGCTGGTGTGGCGGCTTGTCGGAGGCGCGCAAGATCGCGGCGATGGCGGAGGCGTGGCACCTTCCGGTGGCCCCCCACGACTGTACAGGTCCCGTCGTTCTTTGCGCATCGACGCATCTGTCACTGAACGCGCCTAACGCGCTGGTCCAGGAGAGCGTGCGGGCCTTCTACAAGACCTGGTATCGCGACCTCGTTACCGCGCTTCCGGAAGTTCGAAACGGGATGATCACGGTTCCGCCGGGGGCCGGTCTCGGCATGGAGCTTAATCCCGACCTCGAAAAGGCATTTACGGTGTCCCGTCGAACTTCGAGCGGGGACTAAGACCGGGTTCTTTCGCAATTCTGCAGCTTAAGGAGGAGCAAGCATGCGAACAGTATTGATTGGGAGTGCATTGGGGTTGGCGCTTTTTGGTTCGACCGCGCTTGGCGCGTCGGCGGAACCGTTGAAGATCGTCTTCACGCATCATTCGTCGGCTTCAAACACATTCTGGCAAGCGGTCAAAAAGGGTTACGATGACGCCTGCGAGAAGATCGGCGCAAGTTGCCAGATGGTGTTTACCCAGACAGAGGGCTCGGTTGAGCAGCAACTCTCGAATATGGAAGCTGCGCTGGCGAGCAGGCCTGACGCCCTTCTGACCTCCATCGTCGATGACAAGGCCTTTGATGACGTCATCGCTCGGGCCGCCAAGGACGGCGTGGAAGTCATCGGCGTCAACGTCGACGACAGCGAGGGGGCGAAAGGAAACGCGCGGGTTGCTTTCGTCGGACAGGGTTTCCGGCGCGCCGGATACTCCCTTGGGAAGGCCATGTCCGAGAATTTTCCGAAGGAGGGACCGATCAAAGTGTTGGTCGGAATTTCCGCGCCCGGCCAGAACTGGTCGGAGGCACGCGGGCAGGGCGTCATGGATTTCCTTACGGAATTCAAGGCCGCGAACCCCGGTCGAGAAGTGTCCTGGGAACGGATCGACAGTGGCACGGACCTTGCCGTCACATCAGATCGTGTCGGCGCCTATCTCAATGCGCACCCCGACACCACCGCCTATTTCGATACCGGATTCTGGCATGCCGCGGTGGCAAGAGTTCTGAAGGATCGTGGGGTCGCGCCAGGTCAGGTGCTTCTGGGTGGCTTCGATCTGGTGCCCGAAGTCGTCCAACAAATGCAGACGGGCTATGTTCAGGTCCAGGTCGATCAGCAGCCATACATGCAAGGCTTCATGCCTGTAATGCAGGTCTATCTTGCCAAGAATTTTGGCCTCGCCCCGGCTGACGTCGATACGGGGCAGGGGATCGTCCGCCCGGCTGATGCCGACAACATCATGGACCTTTCAGCACAGGGCCTGCGGTAGACGCGTTTCTGCGAAAATCGGAGGGTTGTCGCAGAAAGAGCCTGTTGATGGAAGCATGTGCTTTGCGCGTCGAACACGGCGCGCAAAGCAATGAATTTGGCCGGCAGGCCCGCGAAATGCGCTGCCCTGCCGCACGGGAGTGCATGCGATGAAAAGAATGTTGAAAATCTACATGGAGAAGCCGGAACTCGCGGCGCTCCTTCTCCTCTTGCTGCTCGTAGTTCTCTTCCAGATCCGGTCGGGAGGCGTCTTCTTGAGCTTTGAAAACCTGCGAGGCTTCTTTGGGATCCTCCCGGAGATGGCACTGGTTGCGATCGGTGTCACTGTTTTGATGATCTGCGGAGAATTCGATCTTTCTGTCGGCGCCGTTTTCGCGCTGATGCCGATGACGATGGCTGTCTTGTTGGCCAGTGGGATCTCGTTCCCGATGGCACTAGTTGCGGGCCTTCTCGTTTGTGTGGCGATCGGACTGCTGAACGGCTATTTGACCATCCGTTTTGCGATCCCAAGCTTTATTACCACGCTTGGCATGATGTTTGTGGCCAGATCGCTCACGGTCGTCATCTCGGGGGGCTTTCCGCCGCTCTTGCCGGCCGATCTTCCCACGTGGCTCTTCACCAGTTTTGTTGGACCGGGCCAATTGTTTCGTATGTCGTTCATCTGGTTCCTGGTCATTGCCGTTCTGGTGTCGCTGCTCCTTAGCCGTACGAACTTTGGAAACTGGATCAGAGCGACAGGTGGCTTTCTGCCGGCGGCCGACGCCCTCGGCATTCCGACAGCACGCGTAAAGATCGCTTGCTTCATTCTTTGCTCGGTACTGAGTGGTTTGGCCGGGCTGATTCAGGTGCTTCGCCTCGGGTCGCCGCTGCCTTCGATCGGCGAGGGTATGGAACTCCAAGCGGTTGCTGCGGCTGTCATTGGTGGTACCGCGCTCAATGGTGGTGTTGGGGCCGTCTTCGGCGGCATCATTGGCGTCATTCTCATTCGCGTGATCGACAACGGTCTCATCCTCAGTCAGGTCGACGCCAATTGGTTCAAATTTGCGATCGGCTCGCTGACGATCTTCGCGGTCGTCGCCAACTCCTGGCTTCGCAAGCGGGCAAAATCGATCAAGGTGGAGGTCTGAGCCATGAACGGTCCTATCGTATCCGTCCGGAACCTGCACAAATGGTACTCAGGCGTTCATGCTCTGAGAGGCGTCTCAGTCGAATTCGCACGCAATGAGGCCGTTGGACTGATCGGCGACAACGGCGCCGGCAAGTCCACACTCATCAACATCCTTTCCGGCGTCCAGAAACAGGACGAGGGCAGTATCTTCGTCGAGGGAAAAGAGGCTGCGATATCGAGCCCGCGCGACTCCATGCGGCTCGGGATCGAGACCATCTATCAGTACAACTCCATGGTCCCGACGATGTCTATCGCGCGCAACCTGTTTATTGGTCGTGAGCCGGTGAAATATTCGCTCTTCGGCCTCGGGGTTCTGGATTTGCGCAAGATGCGCGAGGAAAGCGTCCAGGCCATCGCAGACGTCGATCTTCATCTGCGCTCACCTGAAGCCTTTGTCGGTGAACTCTCAGGCGGGCAACGCCAGGGGGTGGCGATCGCCCGTGCCATGCATTTCAAGTCGAAGGTGATGATCCTCGACGAACCGACGAACCACTTGTCGGTCAAGGAAACAAACAAGGTCATCGGTTTCGTTCGTTCGTTGAAGGAACAGAATGTTACCGGCATCTTCATCAGTCATAACATGCATCACGTCTTCGAATCCTGTGACCGGGTGGTCGCCATGGCGCGTGGGCAGATTGTGCTCGACAAGCGTGTCAGCGAGACGTCGATCGACGAAGTCCAGTCCGTACTTTGAGGGGAACGCAGATGAAACCACTTCAGGGAAAAGTGGCGCTTGTCACGGGCGGCCTTGGCACACTCGGTCGAGCGCAGGCCCGTAAACTCAAAGCGGAAGGCGCCACTGTCATCGTACTCGACCGTCCTAGCCTCCAGGTAGATCTGACGGAAAGTCTCGGCGAAAACGCGCGCTTTCTCGGATGCGATCTGAACGACCTCGCGCGAACCGAGGATCTCATCCGGTTGGAGGCCGAAGCCTCAGGCGGCATCGACATTCTGATCAACAATGCCGCCCTCATAATCAATAAGCCGTTCCAGGAGTTCAGTTTGGCGGAGTACGAGGACCAGATCCGCGTCAACTCGTCGGCTGCGTTTGCAGCTGTCCGAGCCTGTGCCGACCTGATGAAACGCAAAGGAAGCGGCAAAATCCTCAACTTTGCCTCCATTACGCTCAATGGCCAATGGGACGGCTATGTGCCCTATGTCGCATCGAAGGGCGCAATGATCGGGCTGACGAAATCGTTGGCCCGCGAACTTGGACCATTCGGGATCAACGTCAACGCGATTTCGCCCGGAGCGGTGGTTTCTGAAGCAGAGAACCGCGTATTTGCCGATCGGCTGCAGGAATACAACGACTGGGTTCTCGAGCGGCAATGCCTGAAATCACGTGTTAAGCCCGAGGACGTCGCGGAACTCGTTTACTTCCTCGTCTCATCCGCTTCGGACATGATCACTGGACAGAACTTTGCCATCGACGGCGGTTGGTAGATGGTTGTCGAGTGGATCCATGTCGAGAACAGCAAGGCTCGCTTGCAGCTAATCCCGGCGCTTGGCGGCGGGATCGGACGCCTTGATGTGAGGCATCCATCAGCCGAGTGGATTCCGGTGCTCAGGCCGTGGAATGGCCGAGTGGAAGATGGTCCCTTTGAACTGGGCTGTAATGTGCTTGTTCCATTCTCCAACCGCATCTCACGCGGCGGCTTCGAACATGACGGCGCTTTTCATCCCATTCCACCTAACCTTGCCGGCCAGCCATTGCCTATACACGGGGACGGCTTTCAGCGGTGCTGGCGATTGCTTGCTCGCAACGGCGAGACCGTCGAACTGGAATGCGATGGGGCGATCGGCCCATTTCGCTATCGGGCAAGGCTGGTCTTCACTCTTTGGCCCGAAAAACTCGACATAAAGCTCACGGTTCACAACATGTCGGGACAACCACTCCCCTTTGGCATCGGATTCCACCCGTGGTTTCCGCGAAATGTGGGGACTCGACTGCAATTTAGCGCCGCGGAGGTCTGGCTGGAGGACAGAGAACACTTGCCGACAGGTCGCCGAAAGCTTTGCGAAGTTCCAGACTGGAATTTCTGCGACGGGCGGGCGTTGCCCGACCAGTGGATCAACAACGCTTTCGGCGGGTGGGCTGGAGAGGCGGTCATCATGCAAGGAGACGGCGCGGCCTCCGTCAGGATTTCGGCCTCCGATAATCTCGGCTATGCGCTGCTTTATACGCCGAACGCAGATGCAGACTTCTTTTGCTTTGAACCGGTTTCCCACCCGGTGGACGCACATAACCTCGCGGGCCGGCCAGGCCTGAGGATACTTGAAGATGGCCAGGAGTTGGCTGGTTCGATGACTTTGGAATGGGAAGAGGCATATGGAACTCGATAAGAATGGCACGTTCGTTGGTCGTGTGTGGCTGTCGGAAGAAAAGGGGCCCATTCTGGTGACAGTCCGGGCCGGTGTGGTGTTCGACATCACCACAAAAGAAGCGCCAACAATGCGCGATCTCTTAGAGATGGATGATCCTGTCGAGTTCGTGCGGGCACGACAGGGAAGGGCGATTTGCGCGCTGACCGAGGTCCTCTCAGTGGCACCGAGGGCCTCCGAGGCGCCCCGGCTACTCGCACCATGTGACCTTCAGGCCATCAAAGCCTGCGGCGTGACATTCGCACGCTCGATGCTTGAACGGGTAATCGAGGAGCGTGCCGCAGGAAACCCAGACCTCGCCTCCAAGATCCGTGAACGCGTGACGGTACTTGTCGGCGACAGCCTGCGCGACCTCAAGGCCGGGTCCCCGGAGGCGGCCAAGGTCAAGGAGGCCTTGATCGAGGAGGGCGTCTGGTCGCAATATCTCGAAGTCGGAATCGGTCCCGACGCCGAAGTCTTCACCAAAGGGCAGGTCATGTCGGCGGTTGGGTATGGAGACGAGGTAGGGCTGCACCCGATATCGAGATGGAACAACCCGGAGCCGGAGATCGTGCTGACTGTGGACAGCAAAGGCCGGGTGAAAGGAGCGACACTCGGCAACGATGTGAACTTGCGCGACGTTGAAGGCCGTTCGGCGCTTTTGCTTGGCAAAGCCAAGGACAACAATGCCTCCTGCGCGTTAGGGCCGTTCATTCGGCTGTTCGACGAGAGCTACACGATCGACGACGTGCGCCATGCCGACCTCGATCTGCGGATCGAGGGCGAGGATGGCTATGTGCTGAAGGGCAGGAGCTCGATGAAGGAGATCAGTCGCGATCCACTCGATCTGGTATCGCAGACCATCGGCACCCATCACCAGTATCCCGATGGTTTCATGTTGTTCATGGGCACGCTGTTTGCGCCCGTCGACGATCGTGACGTCCCGGGTCAGGGCTTTACGCACAAGCTCGGGGATGTCGTGACAATCTCAAACGCCCAGCTGGGATCTCTTTTCAACACGGTGCGATTGTCAACCGAGTGCAGTCCCTGGACTTTTGGCACATCGCACCTGATGCGCAATCTCGCGGCGCGTCAGCTGATCTGAATGGAACCGACGATGGCATTGCACCAGAACCTGATTGCCGGCGAATGGGTCGGCGGTGACGGGGTCGCCAACATCAACCCATCCAACACCAACGACGTGGTCGGCGAATATGCCCGCGCGTCAGCCGAGGATGCGCGCTCAGCGATCGCTGCCGCCAAGGCGGCGTTTCCGGCCTGGTCGCGCTCCGGTATTCTCGAGCGCCACGCGATCCTGAGGAAGACCGCCGATGAGATCCTTGCGCGCAAGGACGAACTCGGGAAGCTCTTGTCGCGTGAGGAAGGCAAGACCTTGGCCGAAGGCATCGGCGAGACGGTGCGCGCCGGCCAGATCTTCGACTTCTTCGCCGGCGAGTGCCTGCGGTTGGCGGGCGAGGTGCTGCCGTCGGCAAGACCCAATATCGGCGTCGAGATCACCCGCGAGCCGGTCGGTGTCGTCGGCATCATCACGCCCTGGAACTTCCCGATCGCCATTCCCGCCTGGAAGATCGCGCCGGCGCTTTGCTACGGCAACACCGTCGTCTTCAAGCCGGCCGAACTGGTGCCCGGCAGTTCCTGGGCGATCGTCGACATTCTTAACCGCGCCGGCCTGCCGAAGGGCGTCTTGAACCTCGTGATGGGCAAGGGCTCGGTCGTCGGCCAGGCGATGCTCGACAGCCCGGACATTCACGCCATCACCTTCACCGGCTCGACCGGCACGGGAAAACGCGTGGCGCTCGCCTCCGTCGAACACAATCGCAAATACCAGCTGGAGATGGGCGGCAAGAACCCCTTCGTCGTGCTCGATGACGCCGACCTCAATGTTGCAGTGGAAGCCGCGGTCAATTCCGCCTTCTTCTCGACCGGCCAGCGCTGCACGGCGTCTTCGCGCCTCATCGTCACCGAGGGCATTCACGATCGCTTCGTGGCGGCCATGGGCGAACGGATGAAGGGGCTTGTGATCGACGACGCCTTGAAGGCCGGCACCCAGATCGGTCCGGTGGTCGATGAGAGCCAGCTCAACCAGGACACCGACTATATCGCCATCGGCCGCCAGGAAGGCGCCAAGCTTGCCTTCGGCGGCGAGCTTCTGAAGCGCGACACGCCCGGCTTCTACCTGCAGCCGGCGCTGTTTACCGAAGCGACGAACGCCATGCGCATCAGCCGGGAAGAGATCTTCGGGCCGGTCGCATCCGTCATCCGCGTCAAGGACTACGATGAGGCGCTCACGGTCGCCAACGACACGCCCTTCGGTCTGTCCTCGGGCATCGCCACCACCAGCCTCAAGCACGCGACCCATTTCAAGCGCAATGCCGAAGCCGGCATGGTGATGGTCAACCTGCCGACCGCGGGCGTCGACTTCCACGTGCCCTTCGGCGGCCGCAAGGGCTCGTCCCACGGCTCACGCGAGCAGGGGCGCTACGCCGCCGAGTTCTACACCACCGTCAAGACGGCCTACACGCTCGCTTAGCTGACTGGTCCTTGCTGCCATAAAGCAAATCGACGCTCTTGATGTCTGAGATCAGAGAAGGCGGACGTCGCGGGGGATGAGATTGCAGGCCGCCATCGGGGAAAGCCGATGAGTATTGAGAGCGCGATCATAAATTTCGCGGTCCCGGTTCGCGGCCCTGAAGCCCGAACCACGATCAAATGTCGGCAACAGAGTTCTGACGTCTCTCGATCATCATTTTATTTGCATTAAGTTAGAAACGACTTGAATTTCATGCCCTCCGGCTGCGGTACACCAAGACGCGATAGCACTGTCGGAGCGAGTTGCAGCTGGTTAAGGAGCGTGTCAGTCGATGGACCTTCACCGCCGCCGAACCAATAAAATGCGAAGTCCTGCATTTCTTCGTCGGCTCCACCGTGGTGTCCCCGGCTTGTCTGCCCGTGGTCGGCCGTTACGATGATCTCGTAGCCATTCTTGCGCCAACGGGGCAGGAATGCCGCAAGCTGCGCGTCAATTGTGAAGCAGGCGTGGTCCATCTGTGAACAATCGTGGCCGTAGCGATGCCCCATACTGTCAAGCGTGCAGGTGTGCAGGATGCCGTAGTCAATCGTGTAGCGCTCGGTCAGCATGGTCAGGGTCGCGAAGAGGTCGAGGTCGCTGGGCGTCATCTGGTTCTGATGATTGTAACCCGCCATGGTATGGAAACGGCCATGATGAATGGGGCCTTCCGCATCGTCATATTCGATGTCGCGCACCATGTCGAAGGGCGCGCGCTGAAAGAAGATCGACCAGAAGGAATGGGTTACGGCGCCCGTCTTGCCGCCGGCCTTGGTCACTTCGGAAAAAATGTCCGGCTGCTCGACGCGAAACAGCGTTTCATTCGAAAGAACGCCATGTATCTGCGGCGGCACACCGGTATGGATCGACGCGTAGCAGGAGGCGGATGTCGATGGCAGAACCGAGCGCATCTTCCACACGCGCGCGTCGCCGGCCTCGACCCAGCCTTCCAGATTGCCCATCAGCCGGCGCGCGTCACGCCAGGGCTGGCCGTCAAGAATGATCAGCAGAAGTTTGTTGCGTAGCCGCATCTCGTGTCCTTGGCATGATGTGACGCGCCGCCGCCAGGGCGACGCGCTTGATCCTTGTGTTCGATCAGGCGCTGAGCCAGCAGCGAAGCGGCGCGTCGCCGTTCATGAGTTCGCCGGCGGGATTGTCCACCCAGCCCTGGATGTTCTCGCCGACGCCGTCGATGAAGTCGTTGAACATCGGCGCGATCAGGCCGCCTTCGTCGCGCATCATTTCCGACATGTCGCGATACATCGCCCGCCGCTTTGCCTCGTCCAGTTCCGCACGTGCGGCGACGACCAGCTTATCGAAGGCCTCGTTCTTGAACCGGGTGTCGTTCCAGTCCGCCGACGAGATGTAGCCCGTGGAATACATCTGATCCTGGGTCGGCCGGCCACCCCAGTAAGACGTCGCAAAGGGCTGAACATTCCAGACATTCGACCAGTAACCGTCACCAGGCTCGCGTTTGACCTCGATATCGATACCGGCCTTCCTGGCACTTTGCTGATAGAGGACGGCAGCATCAACCGCACCCGGAAACGCCACCTCCGACGTGCGCAGTACGATGCCGCCGCCATGTCCGGACTTCTTGAAGTGAAAGGCGGCCTTGTCCGGGTCGTAGGTCCGCTGCTCGATCTCCTCGTAAAGCGGATAGGCCTTGTTGATCGGTGCATCATTGCCGACCGAACCGTAGCCATGCAGGATGCGCGCAATCATCGCCTCGCGGTCCATCGCGAATTTGAGGGCGAGGCGCAGGTCGTTGTTGTTGAAGGGGACCGTGTCGCAGAACATGTTGAAAGGATAAAAGCCGCGGCCCGACACGTTCCGGATCGTCACCCGTGGCATGTTCTTGAGCAGCCCGACGGTTTTCGGCTCAATCCGGTTGATCATATGCACCTGGCCGCTCTGAAGGGCGGCGATGCGCGCCGTTGCGTCATTGATGACAACAACCTCGATCTGCTCGGCAAAGCCGATCGTTTCGCTGGCCCAATAGCCTTCAAAACGGGTCGCGTTGTAGCGCACGCCCGGTTCTCGGTCGGCCAGTTTGTAAGGGCCTGTGCCGATTGCCGCCTCGGGATTGTCCTTGCCGCCATTGGGCTGAATCACCAGATGATAGTCAGTCATCAGGAAGGGCATGTCGGCATTGGCTTCCTTCAAGGTGATGACGACAGCGTGGCCGTCCGTCTTGACGGTATCGAGTCCCTTGAGGACGCCGAGCGCTCCCGACTTGGCGCTCGCATCCGAATGCCGCGCGATGGTCGCGACAACGTCGTCGGGCGTCAGCGTCTTGCCGTTTTGGAACTGCACGCCTTTGCGGATCTTGAACGTCCAGGTTTTGGCGTCCGACGAGGCGCTCCATTCTTCGGCAAGAACGGGAATTGGCGAACCGTCGGGCGCGAGCCAGACGAGGGTCTCGCCCCACAGATGATTGATCATCGCCGCGACCTGGTTGGTCGCAAGGCCGGGGTCGAGGCTGTCGGTCGATGCGCCGCCCTGCATGCCGATCTTGATCGTTCCGCCGCGCACCGGCCCTTCAGCCCTCACGGCTGTCGACAGCAAGGATCCCGCCGCAGCGAGGCTGACGCCGAACACGGCGCTGCGCCCGAGAAAGTCGCGGCGCGACATCCGGCCCTTCGCAACGAGGCCGGAGAGATAGTTGAGTTCATCCATCGATAGTCCCCCGATACGGCCGAAGTGGCCTGGCCCGCGTTCATACGGCGGTGCCTTTGCTTGATCCGGATGGACATTAATCGGCAAGAGTGCTGTATACATGTCCAGAAATGGCAAAAATGACCAGTCCACTTGTCGTGGCTGGGACACACAGGATGGAGGCGCAACATCGCCCGCACGATCGACGGATCCAGCCTGGATGGTTTGATACTGGACGCCGACAGTGCACGACCCCTGTACCTCCAGCTCTATGACGGCATGCGGGAGATGATCTTGTCGGGCACGCTTCCTGGCGGGATGCGCATCCCTTCATCACGCGTCCTGTCGGAAAGTCTCGGCATTTCCCGCTTCACGGTGGTGACCGCGCTCGACCAGCTTGTTGCGGAAGGCTATCTCAAATCTACGCGCGGCAGCGGCACCTATGTGGAGACGGTTCCTCGACGCCAATCGGGCAAGCCCGGCACATCCAGCGAAAGCGGTGTAGCGACGCCTGATCGGTTCGAAAAACTGCTTTCGAGGCGCGGCCAGGCGCTGACATGGCGCACCTCCCTGACGCTAAACGACGGGTCGCAACTTCTGCATATGGCGACCCCTGATCACCGGCTGTTTCCAGTGCAAATCTGGTCTCAGTTGACGAAGGAAGTCTATGCGCAGGGCGATTTCCGGATTGTCAACTATCGCGAGATCATGCGTCCATCCCTGCTCGAAGAACAGATTGCCCGGCACATCGCCGTTAGCCGCGGCATCCGATGCGAGCCGGAGGAAGTGGTGACCACCCTCGGGGCGCATCATGCCGTTACGCTTTTGGCCGAGTTGCTGCTCGACCCCGGCGACACTGTTGCTTTCGAGGAGCCTGGGATGGCGGCAATCCGGTCGATCTTCCAGTCATCCGGTTGCAAGATCGAGCCAATGCATGTCGATGCGTCGGGGCCGGACCCGCATACGGTCGCCAGCCGCGACGTCAAGCTCGCCTTCGTCACGGCCGCCAAACAGCAGCCGATGACGGTTGCGATGCCGATGAAGCGGAAGCTGGAATTGCTGCATTGGGCGGCCGACCGCGAGACGCTGATCATCGAGGACGATCTGGGCAGCGAGTTTCGCTATCGGGGCGGTCCGATTCCACCGCTGAAAGCGCTCGATCAGGCCGGCCAGGTCATCTATATCGGCGCCTTCAGCATGACGCTGCTGCAATCCCTGCGCGTCGGTTACATGATCATGCCGAGGGCGCTAGCGGAAAGATGCCGCCGGCTGATTCAGGTTCGCTACCGGGCATTGCCGCAGTTCACCGAACAGATCGTTGGACGCTTTATCGAGGACGGTCATTACGTGCGTCATCTTCACCGGATGCGCCGGATCTACGCCAAGCGCCAGAACCGACTTCTGCAAATCCTGCGTTCCGATTTTGCCGACATCTTCGAGCCGCCCGAGTTCGCATCGGGGTTCTACAATCTCTGCTATTTCAGGGATCAGGCAGTGGATGAGGATGCGGTGCTAGTCCGTTGCAGGCACGCCAATCTCGGCATCGAACAACTGTCTTACTACTACGCAAACCGGATATCGCCGCGAAAGGCACTTCTTGTCGGTTTCGCAGCATCGACTGAGGAAGAAATCGCATTTGCTACGAAACTGCTGAGGCGCTGTTTGGACGCGCGCGCTGACCTTTCCGCGGCAGTGCCCTGAGACAGCATCGCGAGTCCGTGTTTCCGCACGAAAGAGCGGTTTCAATGGGGAGCTGTTCGAATGCTCCTGTTCTGTGCTCCGAGATGGTGCAACGGGCGGAACCCGGCCCCGGCAACGATGGTTCGGCATAGGCTCCTCCGCGACCCTTAATGAGGAGCCGATCCGCACCAGCGAAAAGACCGCGCTCGGCGAGGCGATCCTCTACACCTTGGCCCTTGAGTAGTTCGACCGCGCGCGCCATGAGCGCTTCGACGCCTTGACTGCCAAGGTACGCTTCACCCGCATATCTCATGATTGCTACGCGGCCGGGCTGCTGGCGCTGGGTGGCATCGACCTACTCGTCGAAAGCAATGTTTTCGACTACGACATCCTCCCACAGATGCCCATTATTCTGGCTGCAGGCGGCATCGTGACCGACTGGGATGGGCAGCCTCTTGCGGATGCGGCACGGTACGACACCGTGCTGATGGCTGCAAACGCCGACCTCCATCGGGCCGCTGTGGAGATCCTTAGCCGGCTAGGATGAAATCCAGGTGAACGGGCCGCTTATCGACCCTGATTTGGAAGCCCTTGAACACAAGAGACAAAGCTATATAGAAGGCGCTCCAGGTATTGAAGGAGATTTGAAATCAAGAAGTTGGTTCAATTCGCTATTGTCATTTCCGTGGCGGTAGTGGTGATGTTTGGTGGGCGCTGGTACATGTATGTCGCGTTTGGCGAAAGCCCTTATGACGAAGTAGGGATCGCGCTGAACGGCTATATGCCGCAACCCTTGCGGAGCTGGGGCTGCCATAAAATACAGTCGAGGTTCGAAGGAAAACTTCCGCCCTACGGGTGCAGTGGACCTGATGGACGCAGCTGGCTCTGACTGAAAGTTTGGGCCCAAGGTTCCCGCGGTGCGGCTCGATCGTGGTCGCGCCGCTTCGACTAACGCACGCAGCCGATCGGCATCACGCCCGCTGCGGCCACCACCAAGATTGCCGAGCCGAAACCTGTGCGAACTTGCGGCACTGCTCGGTCGACGACGTCGGTACAACCGATCCTGCCGTGGACAAGTAGGCCACGGCCTGAACACCAGCGTACAGAAAGCTGTCTGCCGTCGCGCGGGGCGCACCGGATCACTTGCTGAACAGCTATGAGCTGACCCGTCGCCGCTGCGATGCTGGTGCTGCTGTATGAGCTCGTTGGCAGAAATTCTATTCGAAACATCCCGAAAGAGAGGCGCTTCTCGGTGGCAATCCCGGGCGGCCTCCATCGCAAATCAACATCCCTGCCTCTATTTTAACTTGCATGGATGACTTTAGTCGTACTAAAGTTTCTTCAGGTCAAGGAAGATGCGGAAAGACAACATGAGTTCCAATGATCGGGAGGCGCAGCAGAAGGGCTCTGAGAGGTCCCTTCTTTTTCCACCTGCCGTTTCACTAGGGCGTGCGCTTCGCCAGCGACGTAAAGAGATCGGCAAGACGATGAGGCAGGTTGCACTCGAGGCCGGCCTCAGTGAGGGCTTTATCAGCCAGATAGAGCGCGGTCTTTCCACGCCCTCGTTGATCTCGCTTTGCAACCTTGCCTCCAGTTTGGGTACCAGTGTTGAGGCTTTTCTGCCGCAAGCGCCGCAGCGCAGCAACTCCATGGTCTCGCATGCTAGCGAGCGGCACAGCTACAGCATTGAGGCGGAAGAACGAGTGTACCAACTATTGCAGCGCGGTTTTCCAGGGGCGAAACTCAATAGTTGTATCACGCATATGCCTCCCGGCTATGTCTCCGATGTGACGCGTCACGAGGGCGAAGACTTCCTCTATGTCATCGAGGGTGAGATGCACTACGAGGTCGGCGATCGCGAGTATCTGCTCACGGCAGGGGACACACTACACTTTCCCGCATCGCTGCCACACAGGGCACGCAATGTCGGTTCCTGCGAGGCGCGGGAACTTTGGGTTGGCACGACGCGGATCATACCGGAGCGGTGATGGGGTCGGAACAGCCACTTCAGTTCTCCCAGAAATTGTCACGAGACCGATTGACAAGAGCCGCCTAAAAACTTTAGCCTGACTAAAGTTCCGGGATGGAGTGGTGGAGGTCACTTCAAGGCGGAGCGCTTCGTCGGTGCGGTATCTGCGTCACAGGACCGGGCGGAAGCGGACAGGCATTTCAAAACAACGCAACGCGGGGCAGGCGGTGACAGGTGAAACCCTTCACGCCTGAAGGAGGAAAAATGCGCGTGAAAAAATTGATCAACGGCGCGGCGCTCGTGCTGGCGTTGGCGATCGGCCAGGCCCTGGCCGAAACGCCGAAGAACACGCTCGTCGTAGCTGATGCCATCGACGATATCATCACGCTTGATCCGGGCGAGGTGTCGGAGGTTGGCGGCGTGCTTGCGGCAAATCAGATCTACCAGCCGCTTTTGACTGCAGCGACCGACGATTCTAGCAAGATCATCGGCGTGCTCGCCGAAAGCTGGACGGCGTCGCCGGACGGCAAGACCCATACCTTCAAGATGCGTCCGGGGCTGAAGTTCGCCTCCGGCAATCCGGTGACGGCGAGGGATGCGGAATATTCGCTGCGCCGCGTCGTGCAGATGAAGTCGCGCTCTGCCTTCATCCTCACCCAGTTTGGCTTCACGCCTGAGAACGTCAAGGATCGCATCAAGGCGACTGACGACATGACGCTGGTCATCGAGATCGGCGACACCTATGCGCCGTCGTTCCTCTATTACTGTCTGTCTTCCTATGTCGGCGGCATCGTCGATTCCAAGCTGGTGCAGGAGCACGAGGTCAATGGCGACTTCGGTAATGGCTGGCTGAAGGTTGAGAACTCCGCCGGTTCCGGCCCGTATGTGCTGACGCGCTGGGAGCCCAAGCAGTCGATCATGTTGACCCGCAATCCCAACTATACCGGCGAGACCGGAGGACTGGAGCGGATCTTCCTTCAGCATGTTCCCGAAAGCGCCGCGCAGCGCCTGTTGCTCGAAAAGGGCGACATCGACATAGCCAACAAACTCGGCCCGGATGATTTCGGCGCTATCGAGGAGAACCCGGACGTCGGCTTCGTCGACGGTCGTTCCGGAACCATCTACTACATGGGCTTGAACGTCAGGAACGAGCACCTGGCCAAGCCCAAGGTCGTGCAGGCGCTGAAGTATCTGGTCGACTACCAGGGCATCGCTGACACGATCTCGCGCGGCACGGTGGAAGTCCACCAGACGCTGGTGCCGAAGGGCTTCCTCGGCGAAATCGACTACAATCCGTACAAGCTCGATATCGAGAAGGCGAAGGCGCTGCTGGGCGAGGCCGGAATTTCAGGTGAGTTGACGCTGGATACCGTTGTCTGGAACACACCGCCCTACACGGACTTCGCCCAGGCGATCCAGGCGACCATGGCGCAGGCCGGCGTCAAGCTGAACCTTGAAGTGGTCGACGGTCAGCAGTGGCTGGAACGCTATCGCTCGTCAAACCTCGACATCTGGCTCGGCCTGTGGGGCCCGGACTATCCCGACCCGCACTCCAACGCCAAGGCGTTTGCCGTGAACAAGCAGGACGCGCCGGACGGTTCCGCCGGCCTTGCCGATCGATTTGGCTGGAGTGCTGGAAACCTGTCGCAGGATGCGATGGCGGCCGTGCGCGAGCAGGATACGGACAAGCGGCGGGCGATGTATGAAGCCCTGCAGAAGTCACACACCGACACCTCGCCCTTCCTCTACATGTTCCAGCAGGTCCGAAAGGTCGGCGTGCGCAGTTCGATCAAGGGTGTCGTCCTCGGGCAGACCTTCGCCGACGACCGCTACTGGAACGTAACCAAGTAGCCGTTCGAACCCATGTTTCGGCCGCGAACGGGGCTCCGGCGCCGGTCGCGGCCGAGATCAATCGCATTAGATCAAACGGAGTGGTTCGTGCCGGCAGTTCTCATCAACCGGGTTCTCGGTGTCACCGGCCGGATCCTCACGCTTCTCCTCACCGTGGGCATCACGCTCATTGGCCTGGTCGCACTCACCTTTTGCATCGGCCGCGTTGTGCCGATCGATCCGGTCCTGTCGGTGGTCGGACAGAAGGCAAGCGAGGAGGTCTACCAGCGCGTCTTCCTCGAAATGGGCCTCGACAAGCCGCTCTGGCAGCAGTTCCTCGTCTATGCCGGAAAGCTCGTTCGGGGCGATCTTGGCATCTCATTCGTGACGAACCGGCCCGTGCTCTCGGACCTTGCCGGCTTCTTTCCCGCGACGTTGGAGCTTGCGACGCTCGGCCTTCTCGCCGGCACACTCATCGGTGTGCCGGCGGGCGTGGCCGCTGCCTATTGGCACGACAAATGGCCCGACTACGTGATCCGCTTTGTCGGCCTCATCGGCTATTCGGTGCCGATCTTCTGGCTTGGGCTGGTCGGTCTCTTCGTCTTTTATTCCCGGCTCGACTGGGTGTCTGGTCCTGGCCAGATCGACGTCTTCTATCAGGGCATCGTCAAACCGGTGACCGGTTCGCTGTTGATCGACTCGCTTCTATCAGGCGAGTGGGAAGTCTTCGGCAATGCCTTGAGCCATATCGTTCTGCCGGCAGCGCTGCTGGGCTACTACAGCCTTGCCTACATCTCGCGCATGACGCGCTCGATGATGCTCGACCAGCTGTCGAGGGAATATGTGCTGACGGCCCGCCTCAAGGGGGCGACTGAATATCGCGCGGTGATGCTGCATGCGCTGCGAAATGCCGCCATACCGCTCGTCACGGTGATCGCACTTTCCTACGGCGGCCTGCTGGAAGGCTCCGTGCTCGTCGAGACGGTCTTTGCCTGGCCGGGCATCGGCAACTACATAGCCTCATCACTCTTCAGGGCCGACATCAACGCCGTGCTCGGCGGCACAGTGCTGGTCGGCGCCGTGTTCATCCTGCTCAACATGGTCTCGGACGTCGTCTACCAGATGCTCGATCCGCGCTCCAACCTTCGCCGCCGGTAGGAGGCCACCATGACCGCCATCAATCTCACCCATGCCGAGACCCGCCGCCAGCTTCGGCGCGCGCGCCTCGGTGAATTCACCAAATTCGCCCGCCGCTTTGCCGGTAATCCGCTTGGCATGATCGGCCTTGCCATCCTCGGTGTGCTCATGGCGAGCGCAGTCTTTGCGCCACTTCTCGCGACCCATGATCCCTACCTGCCCGATCTCGTGCATCGCCTTTCGCCGCCGAGCTTTAAGAATTGGCTCGGCACGGACGAGCTGGGTCGTGATATCTTCTCCCGCATGCTCTACGGCGCCCGGCTGACACTGCTCATCGTGGGGCTGGTGGTGGCGACATCTGCACCGATCGGCCTCATCATCGGCGCGGTGGCGGGAACGTCGGGCGGCTGGGTCGATGCGGTGTTCATGCGCATCACCGACGTTTTCCTTGCCGTCCCGAAACTGCTACTGGCGCTTGCTTTTGTTGCCGCGCTCGGGCCTGGGATCGTCAATGCGGCGCTGGCGATCACGCTCACCGCCTGGCCGCCCTATGCGCGGCTGGCGCGGGCTGAAGCATTGATTGTGCGCGACAGTGACTATGTCAACGCCGTCAGGCTGGCCGGCGGGTCAGAGTTCCGCGTCGTCTTTCGCCATATCATGCCGATGTGCCTCTCCTCGGTTATCGTGCGCATGACGCTCGACATGGCCGGCATTATTCTGACGGCCGCTGGTCTCGGCTTCATCGGCCTCGGCGCGCAGCCGCCGCTGCCGGAATGGGGCGCAATGATCTCGACTGGCCGCAAGTTCATCTTCGATCAATGGTGGGTGGCAACGATGCCTGGTCTTGCGATCTTCATCGTTAGCCTCGGCTTCAACCTTCTGGGCGATGCCATGCGCGACCTGCTCGACCCGCATTTGAGGAGGCGCGCATGAGCGAGACGCTTGTCACCGTGGAAAACTTGCGCATCGCCTTTGCCGGCGAGGGCCGCACAATGATCGAGGCGGTCAAGGGCGTCTCCTTCGAAGTCGGCCGGGAAAAGCTCGGCATCGTCGGCGAAAGCGGCTCGGGAAAGAGTCTCTCCAGCCGCGCCCTGATGGGCGTTCTGCCGGAGCATGCGCGCGTCTCGGCTGATGTGATGTCCTTTGACGGCATCAACCTGCTTACGGCTTCGCCGCGCGTACGTCGGCAGTTGCGTGGCAATCGCATGGGCATGATCCTGCAGGATCCGAAATTCTCGCTCAACCCGGTCATGTGTGTCGGCAAGCAGATCGCCGAGGCGATCCGGCTCGGTGCCCGATCGCTGCCGGCAGCAAAGGTGCGCCAGAAAGTGCTTGACGTGTTGGAGGCGGTGCATATCCGCGTGCCGGAGCGCGTCTACGACCTCTATCCACACGAACTCTCTGGCGGCATGGGCCAGCGGGTGATGATCGCCATGATGGTGGTGCGCGAGCCGGAACTGCTGATCGCTGACGAACCCACCTCCGCCCTCGACGTTACCGTGCAGTTGCAGGTGCTCGAGATCATGGACGAACTGGTCAGGCGCCGCGGCATGGGCCTTGTCTTCATCAGCCACGACCTCAATCTCGTCTCGCGTTTCTGCGACCGGGTCCTCGTCATGTATGCCGGCCGGATCGTCGAGACGCTGGATGCGCGACGCATGCACGAGGCGGTCCATCCCTATACGCGGGGCCTGCTCGCCTGCCTGCCCGCCATCGACGGGCCGCTGACACCACTGCCAACTCTCGCGCGCGACGCAAGCTGGGGAGAGGCCCGCCCATGATCCGCATCGACAATCTCAGCGTCCATTTCGGCAGCGCCGTCGCGGTGCAGAACGTCAGCCTCTCAGTGGAGAGCGGCGAGAGTTTCGGTCTCGTCGGCGAAAGCGGCTCGGGCAAATCGACCGTCTTGCGCACAGTCATGGGTCTCAATCGCCATTGGACCGGTGATATCCACATCGGCGGTATAGATCGGCGCAAGGGAAGGCGGCGCGACCTCGTGCGCGTGGCGCAGATGGTGTTCCAAGATCCCTATGCCTCGCTTCATCCCCGCTACACGGTCGGCCAGGCCATCGCCGAGCCGATGCTGATCAACCGCATGTCGGATGTGGATGCGCGCACAGTCGAGTTGTTGGAGATGATCGGGCTGACGGCGGCACACCGGTTTCGCTTCCCGCACGAACTGTCCGGCGGCCAACGCCAGCGCGTGGCGATCGCCCGCGCACTGTCGCTATCCCCAAGGGTGCTCCTGCTCGATGAGCCGACTTCGGCCCTCGACGTTTCGGTCCAGGCTGAAATCCTCAACCTCCTGAACCGCCTTCGTCGTGAACTTAAGCTGACCTTTGTCATCGTCAGCCACGATCTCGCGGTCATCTCCTATATGTGCGATCGATTGATGGTGATGCAGAACGCCCGTGCAGTCGAAACGCTGACGCGCGCGCAATTGCGCGCCGGCGACATGCAGCACGGCTATACCCGCACACTCTTTCGCGCGAGCCATCGCGATCGTACGGTTGGTCGTGCTGCGGCCGAAGCTGGTTGTTGAGGATGAGCGCTCTGCGGCGCTTTTGCCAAAGCTCGTCCAGAATGTGTTCGTCTCATCCAGGCGTTGGCAGCGGACGGCATTGCCGTAGTGTTGGTCGTCCCGATCAGATCGCGTGGCTCGCATGCCACACGGTTTCAAGACGTTGAACCTGGTGAAGCAGCGCCTTGCAGAGCCAGCGCCGATCCTCTTCGGCATGATCCCGTCAATCGTCGTGGCATGACGACAGATGTTATGGTTCGATAGCGCCTAGCAGAGGCGGCTTCCAGCACAGCGAAAACTGCATCTTGTGGCGTGATGAGAGCAACAGCTTTTCCCGTTTCGGGCAGCCAAAGAGAACGTCATTCCTATAATCTATAAAAATTATGTATTTAATGTATTGATGTCGTCAACCGTGGTGGAACTGCAAACCATGCCCTATCTGCTCAGCCTTCTCGACAAGAGCCCGGTCGATCCTGGAGGCACGCCGACACAGGCGCTGCATGCGACGGCCAACCTTGCTGCCAAGGCTGAAGAATGGGGCTACCACCGCTTCTGGGTCGCCGAGCACCACAACATCGCCGGTCTCGCGAGTTCCGCACCGGAAATCTTGATCGCCCATCTCCTCGCCAGGACGTCGAAGATCCGTATCGGTTCCGGCGGCGTCATGCTGCAGCACTATAGTGCCTACAAGGTCGCCGAGACCTTCAACCTGCTTGCCAGTCTCGCACCGTCCCGGGTCGATCTCGGTGTCGGTAAGGCACCCGGTGGTTTTCCGTTTTCGACCAGGGCGTTGCAGGTTGGCGTTGATCCGGCTTTGCGGCCGAGCTTTCCCGAGCAGCTGGCCGACCTCAACCGCTATTTGCTGGCAGGAGGTAGCGAAGCTTCGGAGCTGTTGGCGACGCCGCTGCCGCCGGTCGCACCGGACCGTTTCTTGCTGGGAGCAAGCGTCGATAGCGCATTGCTCGCTGCCGAAAAGGGCTGGAAGCTCGTCTTTGCCGGTCACCTCAACGGTGATCCGGAAAACCTGCAGAGAACCTTCGACGCCTATGACCGCGCAACGAACGGCGATCGGCCGCTTCTTGCTCTTGCAGCTTTCGCGGCCGAAAGCGAACAGCGGGCGCGCGAGCGCGTCGCGGACCTGAAAATCTTCAAGGTGCTGCTTGCAAATGGCCAGAGCGTCAATGTCGGCAGCGAGGAGCAAGCTGCCGAATTCGCCCGCCAGGCCGGCATCGCCGACTACCGCGTCGAAGAGAAGACGCCGAGCGTGCTCACCGGTACTGCGCGCCAGGTGCGCCAGGAACTCGATGATCTGCACCGACGCTACGGCATCAAGGAATTCGTCATCGACACCCCCGCAGTCAGCGCCAGCGAGCGCTTCGCCTCGATCGAACTCATCGCGCGCGAACGGGTTTCGCTCGCCGCCTGAATTTTCCCTGAAGGATCTGCCATGACCAAGAAGAACGTGACTTTCGGTATCATGCTGCAAGGGCCGGGCGGGCACATGAACGCCTGGAAGCATCCAAGCGGCCCGGCGGACGCAAGCGTCAACTTCGACTTCTTCGTCGAAACGGCGCGAAAGGCGGAGGCCGCCGGCATCGCCTTTGCCTTCATTGCCGATGGCCTCTACATCAACGAGCAGTCGATCCCGCATTTCCTTAATCGCTTCGAGCCGCTGACCATCCTGTCGGCGCTCGCCGCTTCGACGTCTAAGATCGGCCTGGTCGGCACGGTTTCGACCTCCTACAGCGACCCGTTCACCATCGCTCGCCAGTTTGCCTCGCTCGACCTCTTGAGCGGTGGCCGCGCCGGTTGGAATGCGGTGACATCGCCGCTCGAAGGTTCCGGCCGCAACTACGGACGCGAACATCCGGAACATGAGCTGCGCTACGAGATCGCCGACGAGTATCTCGATGCGATCAAGGGGCTGTGGGACAGTTGGGACGACGATGCCTTCGTGCGTGACCGGGCAACCGGCGTTTACGCCGACAAGACGAAGCTGCGTCGACTCAACCACAAGGGACGGTTCTTCCGGATCGAAGGGCCGCTCAACATCGAGCGCTCCAGGCAGGGACAGCCGGTGGTGTTTCAGGCAGGCGCCTCCGATTCCGGCGTCCGGCTTGCGGGTAAACATGCCGATGCCGTCTTCACCAATGGCGGCCCGATCGAGGACGCCAAGACATTCTACAAGCAGGTCAAGCAAAGTGCTGTGGCGCAGGGACGCGGCGCCGCCGAGATCGGCATCTTCCCGGGCATCGGCCCGATCGTCGGGGCTACGGCCGAGGAGGCGGAGGCGAAGTACCGCGCAATCCGCGATCTCGTGACGATCGAGGAGGCGTTGCTCTATCTCGGTCGCTTCTTCGATCATCACGACTTCAGCACCTATCCGCTGGATGCGCCGTTTCCGGATATCGGGGATATCGGCAAGAACAGTTTTCGGGCGACGACCGATCGCATCAAGAAGACGGCGCGCGAAACCGGAGCGACCCTGCGCGAGATCGCGCTCGATGTCGCAACGCCGAGAACTGCCTTCATCGGCACGGCCGAACATATCGCTAAGGAAATCATCCGCTGGATCGATGAGGATGCCGCCGACGGCTTCATCCTCGGCTTCCCGGTGATTGCCGAAGGTCTCGCCGATTTCTCCGCATATGTGCTGCCGATCCTGGAGCGTCGTGGCTATTTCAAGCCGAGGCTCGAGGGCGAAACACTGCGCGATCATCTGGGGCTCTCCTATCGCGAGAGCCGCTACGCCGCCCCGGCAGCGGATGTCGCGCGCGGAAGGGCCGTCGGGGCCTGACGGCGTCGGCGGAGACGGACCCATGAACCTCATCCTCACCGATACCCAGAGAGCTGCCGCGGTCGAACGTGGCCTTGCCACCTTCATCGACGAGATCGTCGCGATAAGGCGCGACTTGCACCAGCACCCGGAACTTGCTTTCCAGGAAAAGCGCACCAGCAGCGTGGTCGGCGATCTACTCGCCTCCTGGGGGTATGAGGTCAGCCGCGGTATCGCCGGAACCGGTATCGTCGCCACGCTCCGGGGTGGACAAGGCGAGAAGGCGATCGGTCTGCGCGCGGACATGGACGCGCTGCCGATCGAGGAAGCGACCGGGCTAGCCTATGCCAGCCGCCACAAGGGGGTCATGCACGCCTGCGGCCATGATGGGCATACGGCGATCCTGCTCGCCGCTGCCCGGTTTCTCGCGACCGAGGGGCGTTTCGACGGCACGTTGAGGCTGATCTTCCAGCCGGCCGAGGAAATCGGTGCGGGCGCCCGCAAGATGCTGTCGGAGGGCCTGTTCCAACGCTTCCCCGTGGACGCGGTTTTCGGCCTGCACAACTGGCCGGGGGTGACGGCCGGCCGTTTCGGCTTCGTCGCCGGGCCGGCCATGGCCTCTGTCGATCAGGCAAACATTACCATCGTCGGCAAGGGGGGACATGGGGCCGAGCCGCATCTGACCGTCGATCCGGTGCTGGCGACGGCATCGCTGATCACTGCGTTGCAAAGCCTGGTGTCGCGCAATGTTGATCCGCAGGACATGGCCGTCGTCACGGTCGGCTCCATTCACGGTGGCCAGGCATCGAACGTCATTCCCGAGAGCGTTTCGCTGAAGCTCACCCTACGCGCCTTCAACGGCGATGTCCGGCGCCTGCTCGGGGAGCGTGTCCAGGCACTGGCGCGGGCACAGGCCGAGAGTTTCGGTGCAAAGGCTGAGGTCGACTACAAGCTGGGCTTTCCGGCGCTGGTCAACCACCCAGACGAAACGGCCTTCGCCCGCAACGTGGCGCTCCAGGCTCTTGGCCCCGAGGCGGTCGTCGCCGACTTCAGGCCGCGCACCGCCAGCGAAGACTTCGCATTCTTCCTGGAGGAGAAGGCCGGCAACTACGCCTTCGTCGGCAACGGCGACAGCGCGTCCCTCCACAGCGCTCAATACGACTTCAACGACGCGATCATCGCACCGGCGGCCCGCTACTGGGTTCGGCTGGTGGAGACCTTCCTCGCATGACGACCATGGGATGGCGAAAGACATGAGCGACACGTTTCTCTACACCACACCCCTCGATCCGCGTGCCAAGCCGCTGATCGACGAACTTATCTTTGAATATGACAGCCGCTACGGCACCTACTTCAGCGAAGAAGGGGCGGCCGCCGAGATGAATCGCTATCCGCCGGAAGCTTTTGCGCCACCGCACGGCAACTTCGTGTTGTTGATCCGCGACGGGCAAGCGATCGGTGGCGGCGCCTTCAAGAACTACGACGACCGCACCGCCGAGTTCAAGCGCATCTGGACGCGGTCGGATTTGCGCCGCCAGGGTCTGGCGCGAAAGGTGCTGCTCGAGCTCGAAGCGCAGGCGGCGCGGCAAGGCTATTCACGCATCTATCTGACGACCGGATTTCGCCAGCCCGAAGCCGTCGGCCTCTACCTTGCAAACGGCTACACCGCGCTCTTTGACGTCAAGGCCGATCCCGAGGTCTACAAGACGCTGCCGTTCGAGAAGGACATCACGCATCTCCTTGTGTCGCTCGAGCTCATCGGCGACACGCCGCCGTCAAAGCCCCAAGCCGTGAACCACATCTAGCACCAACGGCCGCCTCAACAGATTTCAGGAGAGGAATCCATCATGGCAGTTCTGACCGATCTCGCCGGCGTACCCGGCACCAGGCGGAGCAGCGAGCCGAACCCCGGCTACGCCCACTACCGCATCGTGCCGGCGCGCCACCCGGGGCGTGCGCTCGGGACGCTCTTTGCGGCTCTCGTCATTGCCGGCGTGCTTTATTCGGTCTTGACCAATCCGCGCTGGGGATGGCCGGTCTTCGCGCAGTGGTTTTTTGCCGAACCGGTCCTGGCAGGCCTCGGCCGCACCCTGCTTCTGACGGCGCTTGCGACCGTCTCCGGCTCGCTGCTTGGAACGGCTCTGGCGCTCGCCCGCGTATCGCGGTCGCCGCTGCTGTCGGGTCTTTCCTTCGGCTACATCTGGCTTCTTCGTTCCATCCCGCTGATCGTGCTGCTGCTGGTGCTCAACAATCTCGGCTATCTCTACGAGACGATCAGCATCGGCGTGCCATTTACCGACGCCGTGTGGTTCAACTACCCGACGACGCAGCTTCTCACCCCCTTTGCCGCGGCTTTTCTGGGGCTGACCCTAAACCAGGCTGCCTTCTTCGCCGAGATCGTGCGCGGCGGCATACTGGCCGTCGACCAGGGACAGCATGAGGCGGCAGCAGCACTCGGCCTGCCTCGCCACCGCCAGGCCTTTCGCATCGTGCTCCCGCAGGCCATGCGCTCGATCCTACCCACGGGCTTCAACGAGATCATCGGTCTGGCGAAGAGTACGTCGATGGTCTACGTCCTGGCGTTGCCCGAGCTCTTCTATACGGTCCAGGTCATTTACCGCCGCAATCTCGAAGTCATCCCGCTGCTGATGGTCGCGACCGTCTGGTACCTGGTTATCATGACCGGGCTGTCGATTGCCCAGCACTACATCGAGCGCTATTTTTCAAAGGGGGCTGTCCGCAATCCGGTGCCCCTGCCGTTCCAGGCGCTGATCGCACGTTTCCGCCGACCGTTGCCGGATGTCGCGCCCCAGACGACTGCGGTGGTCAAGACCGGCTTTCGCGACGCGCAGGCCTTCCGCTCCGGCGGTGCCGTGCATGTGCATGGCATCTCCAAGAGTTTCGGATCTCTCAAGGTTCTGGATGACGTCGAGCTGAACCTTAGGGCAGGTAGCGTCACCGCCATTCTCGGTCCCTCCGGTTCGGGCAAGTCCACGCTGCTTCGAACGATCAATCATCTCGAACGCGTCGACGATGGCTTCATCTCGATCGACGATGAACTCGTCGGCTACAACCAGAAGGGCGATACCCTCTACGAGCTCAAGGAAAAGGACATCCTGAAGCGTCGCGCCGATATCGGCATGGTGTTCCAGAATTTCAATCTTTTCCCCCACTTGACCGTTCTCGAAAACCTGATTGAGGCGCCGCTCTACGTGCGCGGCCTTGGGCGAGACGAGGCGGTACGCATTGCCCAGGAACTGCTCGCTCGCATCGGCTTGAGCGACAAGATCAATGCCTATCCGCGCCAGCTCTCGGGCGGGCAGCAACAGCGCGTCGCGATCGCCCGTGCCTTGGCCCTCAAACCGAAGGTGCTGCTCTTCGACGAGCCGACCTCCGCACTTGATCCGGAACTCGTCGGCGAAGTGCTGGATGTGATCAAGGAACTGTCGCGAACCGGCACGACGTTGGTGATTGTCACCCATGAAGTCGGCTTTGCCCGGGAGGTTGCCGACACTGTGGTCTTCATGGAGGCGGGCCGGGTGCTGGAAGCAGGTCCGCCGGCCGAGATCTTCACGCATGCGAAACATCAGCGCACCCGCGAATTCCTAGCGCGCGTTCTCTGAGGACCCTGGCTGCCTGTCCCATAGGCGAGGTGTGCCGAAATAATCAACCAAGGATTGAAAAGGAGCAGAAAATGAGAATGCTTGACACTGCAAAGTTGCTGCTTGCTGGCGTCGTCACCGCTGCGACGCTCGGTATCGCCACGGCCAATGCCGAGGAAAAGTTTGACCTCAGCCCCGATACCTCCAACCGCATTCGTACCGAAAAGAACGAGGCGGCGGTCAAGGCGATCGCTCCCGACTTCAAGTTCGTGAACCCTGGAAAGTTCACCGTTGCCGTCAACCCGTGGGATCCGCCGATTGCGACCTATGCCTCCGACTCCAAGACCGTGGTCGGTGCCGATCCGGATATCGCTTCGCTTCTCGCCGACTCGTTCGGGCTTGAGCTGGAGCTTGTTCCCGTCGCCTGGGCGGACTGGCCGCTCGGCGTCAGCTCCGGCAAGTACGATGCTGTCATCAGCAACGTCACGGTGACGGAGGAACGCAAGGAGAAGTTCGATTTCTCCACCTACCGCAAGGACGTGCTCGGTTTCTTCGTCAAGTCTGACAGCAAGATCAACGAGATCAAGGAACCGAAGGACGTTGCCGGGCTCAAGGTGATCACCGGTGCCGGTACCAACCAGGAGAAGATCATCCTGGAGTGGGACCGGCAGAACGTCGCCGCCGGGCTGAAGCCGATCGAGGTGCAGTACTACGACGACCGCGCCGCCGGCGACCTGGCGCTTCAATCCGGGCGTGCCGATGTCGAGTTCAATCCCAACGCGACGAGAGCCTATGCCGCTTCGATCAAGAACGACACCAAGGTGGTGGGCATCGCCAGCGGTGGCTGGCCGCTGACCGCCGAAATCGCCGTCACAACGCGAAAAGGGGCGGGCCTTGCCGATGCCGTCACCATCGCGCTGAATGATCTCATCAAGAGCGGCAAATACGGCGAAGTGCTGAAGCGCTGGAGCCTCGGAGCCGAGGCCGTCGACGCGGCTCAGACCAATCCGCCCGGCTTGCCGAAGAGCGGTTCCTGAACCGACCTCAGCGGACCGGTGGCGTTGCCGCCGGTCCGGCTTCCGCACTTCATCCGGAGACCTACAACATGAACGGTCCGTCCCGCCTTCGCACTTTTCTTGCCGCCGCTGCGGCAGCTCTTCTTCATGTCGGCTCGGCGCAGGCCGATGCCGGCTTTGATCTCAGCCCCGAACAGCCCGGTCAAGTCCATGCGGCTCGAAATGAAACCGCGGTCGCGGCCATCCCCGCGGACTTCAAGTTCGTCACGCCAGGCAAGTTCACGGTCGCCGTCAGTCCGGGCGGGCCGCCGCTTGCCACCTATGCGACCGACGCACGCACGGTGATCGGCGCCGATCCGGAATATGCCGGTGCGGTCGCCAACAGCCTGGGCCTCGAGCTTGAGCTTGTCCCCGTCGCCTGGATCGACTGGCCGCTTGGATTGACCTCCGGCAAATACGACGCAGTTATCTCCAATGTCGGCGTCACCGAGCAGCGCAAGGAGAAGTTCGACTTTTCGACCTATCGCCAGGGCCTGCATGGCTTCTTCGTCAAATCCGATAGCGGCATCACTTCGATCAAGGAGCCGAAGGATGCAGCGGGTCTCAGGATCATCGTCGGCGCCGGCACGAACCAGGAGCGCATCCTGCTCAAATGGAGCGACGAGAACGTTGCGGCCGGTCTGAAGCCGCTTGAGCTGCAATACTACGACGACGAGGCGACGAGCCTGGTGGCGCTTGCCTCCGGTCGCGCCGACGTCATCGTTCAGCCGCACGCGCAGCTCGTCTTCATTGCCGCCCGGGACAACAACATCAAGCGTGTCGGTACGCTGAGCGCTGGTTGGCCGGAGCGTTCGGACGTGGCGATCACAACGCGCAAGGGCAGTGGGCTCGCCAGCGCTCTGACGATCGCCACCAACGGTCTGATTGCGGATGGCACCTACGGCAAGGTTCTGGAGCGCTGGCACCTTCAGGAGGAAGCTTTGCCGAAATCCGAGACCAATCCACCCGGCCTTCCGAAATTCTAGGGAGCCTTGAAGTGACGCGAAACAAGATATCGATCAGTCATATCGGCTTCCTGAGCCCGGGCAACTACCCGGCGGACGACCCGTTGGATGGGCTGGAGAAGACCTTGGCGCTGCTGCAGTATGGCGAGGCGCTCGGTTTTGCCAGTGCCTGGGTGCGCCAGCGACACCTGGAGCCCGGCATATCGTCGGCGGCCGCTTTTCTCGCTGCCGCGACGCAAAGGACGAGCCGCATTGAGCTTGGCACTGCGGTTATTCCGATCGGCTATGAGAGCCCGTACCGGCTGGCAGAGGATCTCTCGACCGTCGATGTGCTCTCTCGCGGTCGTCTGAACATCGGTCTCAGTGCCGGCCGCCCCTTGCATGTCGATCTGATCGGCCGCCTCGTCTTCGACGATGGCTGGGAGAATTTCGACTTCACGCATGGGCGGGTTTTGCGCTTTGTCGATAATCTGCGCAGCCGACCGATCGGCGACGAAGACACCTTCATCAAGACGCCGTTCGGACCGCAGCGCCCGCGGCTCCAGCCCCATGCCAAGGGACTGACGGACCGGATCTGGTACGGCGGCGGCACGCTGAAGTCTGCCGGATGGGCAGGGCGCAACGATCTCAACCTTCTGATCGGCAATGTCACGACCGGGGAAGGGACCGACGATTTCTTCCTCGCGCAGCGGCGGCAGCTCGAAACCTATCGCGCGGCGGGCGGTACGGAGAGGAGGGTCGCGCTTGGCCGGGTCATTGTTCCACTGGATGGTGCGGACAGAAAAACGCGCAAGCGCTATCTCGACTACGCGGCCGGGCGCACCGAACGAACGCTGACGCCGCAGGGCGAGCGGCGCACGCTCTATGCCCGCGACCTTGTGGGCACGTCCGACGAGATCCTCGAACGGTTGTTTGCAGACCCGGTCCTGCCGCATGTCCGCGAACTCAGGCTCGAACTTCCCTACGAATTCGAGGACGAGGATTACCGCCAGATCGTCCATGACTTTGTTGCCCGCATCGCTCCGGAGCTCGGATGGTCGCCGGCCGACCAGAAAGCAGCCTAGAAACGGAGGCCCGATGTGGGGCCTCGCAATACAGGAACACATGAGTGCCGAAGACGATCGACTACTTCTTCTCCATCGGCTCGCCCTGGTCCTATATCGGATTCGACACCTTCGTTGGCCTTGCTAGCCGCAATGGCGCAGAGATCAGGCCGTACTTGACCACTGTCGTCGAAGAGAACGGGGGTATTTTCTCGCGAAATCGCCCGGATGTCCGCCGCGCCTATGGGACGCGCGACCTCAAACGGTGGGCCCGTGTGCGCGGCAAGCCGCTCCTCCTGGAAAACCGACCGGTCCTCGCTGACCCGACGCCGTCATCGCTGATCGTGATTGCGGCTTTTCTCGGCGGGAAGGACTGGATCGGCCTCACAAGGGCGCTGCAGCATGCCTTCTGGGCCGAGGCCAGGGACATCGGCAGTCCGGATGTGCGCGAAGAGATTGCGCAGGCCGCGGGCCTTGACGGCGCGGCCCTCGCACGGCGCGAGGCGGATGACGATGTCAAGGCAAAGTGGGCTGAGGATCGTAATCACGCTGTTGCAAGCGGCGTGTTCGGGTTCCCGACCTATCGCTATGATGATGAGCTTTACTGGGGACAGGACAACCTGTCCTTCCTCGAGCGCCATCTGGCCGGTGATCGGCCATAGTATCCAAATCGAGCCTCCTTCCTTCAAAGGCATGCGATCATGAATGACAAAGCAAACGCCGGCGTCAAGCCAGGTCCGCAAACCCAGTTGATCAAGGCCGGATATGACCCGGCCAGCCAGCGCGGCTTTATCAATCCACCTGTCGTCCACGGGTCAACGGTGCTTTTTCCGGACGCGCTGACGATGGAAACGCACGGGCAGAAATACACCTATGGCACACGCGGCACGCCGACCACGGACGCGCTGTGCGATGCAATCAACGAACTGGAGGGGGCCGCTGGCACGATCCTCGTGCCATCAGGTCTTGCCGCCGTCACGGTGCCACTGCTTGCCTATCTCTCTCCCGGCGATCATGCGCTGATTGTCGATTCCGTCTATGGCAATGTCCGCCAGTTCTGCGACATCATGCTGGCACGCCTGAACATCGAAGTGGATTACTACGACCCCTCGTTAGGAGCGGACATCGAACCCCTTTTCAAGCCGAACACGCGTCTCGTGCACACTGAGGCGCCGGGCTCCAACACGTTCGAGATCCAGGACATTCCCGCCATCGTCGCCGTGGCCCACCGTCGCGGCGCGCTCGTCACGATGGATAACACCTGGGCGACACCGCTCTATTTCAGGCCGCTCGACTTCGGGGTCGATGTTTCCATCCAGGCCTCCACCAAATATCCGGCTGGCCACGCCGACATCCTGTTCGGAACGGTGTCGGCGAATGCCGAACACTGGCCACGCTTGAAGGAGGTAAACGGGTTGCTTGGTCTTTGTGCCGCACCCGATGATGCCTACCAGGTGCTTCGAGGCCTGCGGACACTGGGAATCCGACTGCAGCGACACCAGACGAGCGCCTTTGAGATCGCCAACTGGCTTGAAGATCGCAACGACGTCGCACGCGTACTGCATCCCGGCCTTCCGAGTTTTCCGGGGCACGAGATCTGGAAGCGTGATTTCAAGGGCGCGAGTGGTGTCTTTTCGTTTGTCCTTCGCGCAGAGCATGAAGACAGGTTTAAAGCGAAAGCCCAGGCATTTTTGGATGCCTTATCGATCTTCGGCTTGGGATACTCCTGGGGCGGATTTGCTTCTCTTGCGCTTCACGTCAATCTTGACGAGCGCAAGGTGACGCCCGTGCCGACCGACGGGCCGGTCCTGCGCCTTCAAATCGGACTGGAAGATGTCGACGACCTCAAGGCGGATCTGGAGCAGGCACTTGCGGCTGCTCGAGCAGCCTAGCTGGAGTGTTTTCATCCGAAATCGGAAGCGCCTCCGCTTCGGTGCGTTCAAAATCGCACAATGCATCGACCCCCACTTGAACAGCTTCCGCGCGACACATGAAGGCCCGGTACGAGAGCTTTATAGCCAACATCGGCGAGCGGATTGCAGCCGGCGAAGAGTAAATGTTCCTCTACCCTCTCCTGAGGGCAAAAGTTGAGACACCCGGCAACCGGGCCTGAGGTCCGGCTCCCTATTCAGGACGGACTACACGCCTGCCGGCCGCTCCACCGCTTGGAGAGATTGAGGGCTGGCCTTGCCTACCGTCGCGATTTGTGGCGCCATCAAAATCCGTGCTGCAACAATCCGGGGGATTCCAATGATAGACACGCAGCCCATTACTTTGGACCAGGACCTATCCGAATTGATCAGGGGTCAAATTGAGCAGCGCCACACAAACGAATTTCGGGCCATACTCTCAACCGGCAATGAGATCACGATGCACGGACCCTTTACCATTGGGCGCGACTTCATCATCTACAAAACCGCGAAGGATAACAGCGGCAAGTGGGCAATGACGCCCTTTGCTCATATCGTGCAGTTGGTAATTTGACGAAGACTTCGGCGCTTATCTAATTGCCACCGCACGGCGAGAAGTGTGCTATTCTTCTGGGGTTGCCATGCGGCGACCGGACACAACCGACCCCTCCCTAACCGCACGGGCCGCGAGGCCTTAAACGGCGCTTGCGCGTCTCTTTGCCAGAAATGACGAACTGACAATGGCGACGAATGCATCAGCATTCACAGCACTCCAACGAGGAGGAAAGCGCCATGTCAAGTCGTCTCGTACTCTCGCTACTCATCGCGTCCATGGGCATCATTGTGGTTTGGGCCTTCAGACCCGCGCCGACGATCTTCACTGGTTATGAAACACCGCCCAGCGCAGCCAAAACCGACCGCATCGGCAGCGTACCTCGTTGATGCAATCGAACGGCGACCACGCTGCGACGGCGGCCCTCGCTGTTAGCAAAGACAGCATTGTGCCAATAAAAAAGGCCGGGCAAAACCCGACCTTCTACATAAGCCTCAACGGCCACTGCCAGTACATCCGTGGTCAATGGCCAGAAGCGAATTCTTAGACAGCAGCGAGGTTGTCGGCTGCGTTCTTCCCAGAACGAGCGTCCCGTACGATGTCGAAGGTGACCTTTTGGCCCTCTACGAGCGAACGCAGGCCTGCTCGTTCGACAGCAGACGCGTGGACGAATACGTCCGTTCCGCCGTTCTCTGGTTCGATAAAGCCGAAGCCCTTGGTGCTATTGAAGAACTTCACGGTTCCAGTGTTCATGACGATTCCTTTTCAAGATCATGATTGAAGTCCTCAGCCGACGGTGTGACAGCCAAGACAGATAGATCGATTTTGAGAGGAAAGGTCGGCTTGAACGCGAAAGGCGAGAAAACAAAGCTCAACAAGCAACATCGATGACCGTGTACCTATAGCCTCAATGTGTCCTTAACAAGTCGATTGCGGCTTTATCTTCATTGCATGATCGGCAACAGGCACTCGGGAATTTCGGCAAGATGCGGCGGTAGCGGGAGGCGGTGAAGTTCCCCCTAAGGCCCGGCGAGTGTTGCCTCTAATCGAGCCGCATATGCGTGCCGCGCGTTTTTTAGGACTGGCATTGATCCAACCTTGGAGAGTGGGAATGGCATTCAAGATGACCGAATTCGCTTGCTATTCCCCCGCCGTTGGCGGCTAGCTCTTTCGTCAACAGGAGACGCGCAAATGGCCAAGGGTCAGGTACGAAGCAATAAGGAAGCCAGAAAGCCCAAGAAGGACAAGGCCGCCGCGAAACCCGCTGCGCCGACGTTAGGATCTCAGGTGAAGGACACCAATAAGAAGTAACGCCAACGTCGACGTTCGCGCGGGCTGCGCGACCCATTTCAAGCGCAATGCCGAAGCCGGCATGGTGATGGTCAACCTGCCGACGGCGGGCGTCGATTTCCACGTGCCCTTCGGCGGCCGCAAGGGCTCGTCCCACGGCTCGCGCGAGCAGGGGCGCTATGCCGCCGAGTTCTACACCACCCTCAAAACGGCCTACGCGCTTGGCTGACTGGTCCTTGCTGCCATAAAGCAATTCGGCGTCTTGGCCGTGGGCGAAGCGTTTCGTTTGTGCGTCAGGGCGGCACGGATTGCTCACAAGGCGACGGAGGTTGACACGAAAATCATATCCGTTATTCTGGATATATGGATAGCAATACAGCAATCGCGGCGCTTGCCGCACTCGCCCAGTCTACCAGGCTCGAGACGTTTCGACTTCTCGTCCGACACGAACCCGATGGCATTCCTGCGGGCGAACTCGCCCGGCTTCTCGATGTGCCGCAAAACACCATGTCGGCGCACCTTGCGACGCTGTCGCGTGCGGGCCTGGTTTCAAGCGAACGGCAGAGCCGTTCGATCATCTATCGGGCGGATCTTCAGGGGCTGCGCGACCTGACCCTCTTCCTGCTGAAAGACTGCTGCGGCGGCTCGGCGGAACTCTGCGCGCCGCTCATCGCAGAACTCACACCCTGCTGTGCTCCCGAGGTGAAGCTGTCATGAGCGACATCAGGCTGGAGCCAGTCACGGGGAGCGATCCCGAACTGAAACTGGCGCTGTCGGCTTCCGGTCTTCCAACCGAAGACCTCGAAGACACTGGGCGCTCGTTTTTCAGGGCGGTTTCCTCAGATCGCGGCACGGTTGGCTATGCTGGCATCGAGGCGTGCGGCGACGACGTGCTTCTCAGGTCGATAGTCATCTTGCCCGAGCATCGTGGCAAGGCGCTTGGAAAATCGCTGACCAGGGAAACCCTGAAGACCGTCAATGTGAGCTCGGCAGTCTTCCTGGCGACAACCTCCGCCGCACCGTTCTTTGAAAGCCTTGGCTTCGTTGTGGTCAAGCGGGCCGATGTGCCGCCCGCCGTTCTCGCAACCCGTCAACTGTCAGGCATCTGCCCGGCATCGGCAACGATCATGAAACTCGACAGACCTCCGACCTAACCACGGAACACGACCATGACCGACAAGACTTACAACGTGCTCTTCTTGTGCACGGGCAATTCCGCTCGTTCTATTCTCGCCGAATCCATCCTCAACAAAGAAGGCGGCGGGCGCTTCCGGGCGTTTTCCGCTGGCAGCCAGCCCAAGGGCGAAGTCAATCCACATGCCCTGAAGGAACTGGACGTCCTCGGCTATCCGGCGACCGGCTTCTCGTCGAAGAGCTGGGACGTTTTCGCACAGCCAGGCGCGCCCGAAATGGACTTCATCTTTACCGTCTGTGACAGCGCGCACGGCGAGGCCTGCCCGGTATGGATCGGGCATCCGATGACGGCCCATTGGGGTGTGGAAGACCCGGCTGCGGTTGTCGGCTCCGAGGTCGAAATCCAGCGCGCCTTTGCACAGGCCGCTCGCTTCCTCAAGAACCGCATCATGGCCTTCATCAATCTGCCTCTGGCCTCCATCGACCGCCTGGCGCTCGAGCAGCACGTCCGTCAGATCGGTTCGCTCGAAGGCGCTTCCGTCAAGTCCGCAAAGGTCGAGTGAAATGTCTAAGTTCGAACGCTACCTCACCATCTGGGTCTTCCTTTGTATCATCGTCGGCGTCGCCCTCGGTCATCTGATGCCTGGTGTTTTCCAGGTCATCGGTGCGGCAGAGGTCGCGAAAGTGAACTTGCCCGTCGCCATCCTGATCTGGCTGATGATCATCCCGATGCTCATCAAGATCGACTTCCGCTCGTTGGCGCAGGTCAGCACGTATTGGCGTGGCATCGGCGTGACCCTGTTCATCAACTGGGCCATCAAACCGTTCTCCATGGCGCTGCTCGGCTGGCTGTTTGTGGGCTGGCTGTTCCGTCCTTATCTGCCGGCCGACCAGATCGACTCCTATATCGCTGGCCTCATCATCCTCGCGGCCGCCCCCTGTACCGCGATGGTGTTCGTCTGGAGCAACCTGACGCGCGGCGCGCCGCTGTTCACGCTGTCTCAGGTGGCACTCAACGATGCGATCATGGTCGTCGCCTTCGCGCCGATCGTCGGACTGCTTCTCGGACTGTCGGCTATCACCGTACCGTGGGACACGCTCGTTCTGTCGGTCGTCCTTTATATCGTCGTCCCGGTCATCATCGCTCAGGTCCTGAGAGCGCGGCTGACCGCCGATGGCACGGCGAACGCGCTGGACGCCATGCTGACGAAACTGCAGCCGCTTTCGCTCCTCGCCCTGCTCGCGACGCTCGTTCTCCTCTTTGGCTTCCAGGGCGAGCAGATCATCGCACAGCCGACGATCATCGCGCTGCTGGCCGTGCCCATCCTGATCCAGGTCTACTTCAACTCAGGCCTGGCCTATCTCCTGAACCGGATGTCGGGCGAGCGCCATTGCGTCGCCGGGCCTTCAGCACTGATCGGAGCCAGCAACTTCTTCGAACTTGCGGTTGCCGCGGCCATCAGCCTGTTCGGCTTCCAGTCAGGTGCTGCGTTGGCAACCGTCGTCGGCGTGCTCATCGAAGTTCCCGTGATGCTCACGGTCGTCTGGGCCGTGAACCGCACCAAGGGCTGGTACGAGGCAGCTCCCGCTGTCTCCCGGAACACCATCACTGAAAGGACATGACAATGGACGCCACCATCTATCACAACGCCGCCTGCGGCACGTCCCGCAACACGCTGGAGATGATCCGCGCAGCCGGGATCGAACCTGATATCATCGAGTATCTCAAGTCACCGCCGTCGCGCGACGAGTTGGCAAGGATGATCTCCGATGCCGGATTGACCGTCCGACAGGCGATCCGCGAGAAGGGTACGCCTTACGCGGTACTGGGTCTCGACGACCCGAACCTGACGGACGACCAGCTTCTCGACGCGATGCTGAAGGACCCGATCCTCATCAATCGTCCGTTCGTCGTCACGTCACTCGGCACCAGGCTTGCGCGACCCTCCGAGGCCGTGCTCGACATCCTGCCGGATGCCTTCAAGGGTGCCTTCTTCAAGGAAGACGGCGAGCAGGTCCTCGATCAGGAGGGCAAGCGCGTTGTCTGAGACTTTTCCCGCCTTGCAGGAGCGGCATCTTCGCCAACCTGACATCGACGCGTTGCGTCCGGCGTTCTCGACGCACAAGCCGCGCATCCTGATCCTCTACGGCTCGCTCCGGGAGGTTTCCTACAGTCGGCTGCTCGCGCACGAAGCCAGACGCCTTCTCGAGCGGTTGGGGTGCGAGGTGCGGATGTTCGATCCGAGGGGGCTGCCGCTTCCCGACGAGGCGCCGGTCAGCCATCCGAAAGTGCAGGAGCTGCGCGACCTGTCGCAATGGTCGGAAGGCCAGGTCTGGGTTAGCCCCGAGCGCCACGGCGCGATGACGGGCATCATGAAGGCCCAGATCGACTGGATTCCCCTGTCGCTGGGATCGATCCGGCCGACGCAAGGCAAGACGCTGGCGATCATGGAAGTCTCCGGCGGCAGCCAGTCCTTCAACGCCTTGAACCAGATGCGCGTGCTCGGCCGCTGGATGCGGATGATCACGATCCCCAACCAGTCCTCGGTCGCCAAGGCCTACCAGGAGTTCGACGCCGACGGCCGCATGAAGCCGTCGTCCTACTACGACCGCGTCGTGGATGTCTGCGAGGAACTGGTGAAGTTTACGCTGCTGACACGGGACGCCTCGGCCCACCTTACAGACCGCTACAGCGAGCGGAAGGAGCACGCGGCCGAGTTGGAGAAGCGGGTGTCACTGAGATCGATTTAGTCAAAGGCCATCGGCAATGTTCCGATAGCGGCCATCTTGCAATCGCAATGGCCGCTGTTTGGCCAAAGCGAACCAACGCCTTGTCCGCTTATGGCGGCCCATTGCAGCCTTTCGAAAGACTGACCTAGCGCTCATGACGCAAAACTATGCACGAGGCGATATTTCAAATAGGCTATTTAGCAATGGATGACGGGCGTCATCTGAAAGCATTCGTTGCCGAGGCACAAAGTGTGACCATACAGCTTCGATCAACCCTCACCTGTCCCAATTGCGGCCAGCGGGCTACGGAAACGATGCCCACCGACGCCTGTCAGTTTTTCTATGATTGCAATGGATGCGGTATGATGCTCCGGCCAAAATCCGGGGACTGCTGTGTGTTCTGTTCCTTTGGCGACGTGCCTTGCCCGCCAATCCAGGAGGCCAAACATAACAACGGAGCCGCAAGTTGTTGCGTCGGTTCCTAACGTGGGATGAGAGGCAAGGCTGACATCCGTATTCTACTGTGCCGGCGCATTCCGGGCGATAGACAAGCGCCCACGCTGCTCCCTCACGGACGCCGAGGAGTTCCACGATGAGCGAAGACGCCTTCAACATGTCGATCCGCAAGTTCCTGAAAGAAGTCGGTGTCACCTCGCAGCGTAAGATCGAAGAGGCGGTGCGCGGGGGGCAGTTCGGCGGCGAGAAGCTGAAGGTGCGCATGACGCTGACGGCGGAGGGCACTGGTCTCAACCACGTGGTGAACGGTGAGATCGAACTTCCATAGGTCTGGCGAAAGCATGGATCGAAACGCCCAGGCCGATACCCATCAATGAGACCAAGATCGGTCAGGCATCGCGCCCGCACTGAGCCGGAAGCTTCTATCTCCCCACCGAGCCAAGCCTAGAGCCCGCGCACCACTGCGCCAAGGTCGTTCTCGACGAGCATGACGTTCGTCGGACGGACTTCACGTGCGCGACATGAGCAGAACAACTGGCATCCGCACGCCGACGCTGCAATAATTGAGCTTCATCGAGGGAGGCAATGATGCGGAAGAGTGCGCCGGATTTCAGCCTTGAGGGCAAGGTGACTTTGGTGACGGGCGCGAGCCGTGGCATTGGACGTGCCTGCGCACTTGCCTGTGCTGCAGCAGGCTCAGATATTGTCTTGGGGGTCCGCGATGTCGCAAGGTCAGCGGGCCTGATCGCCGAAATCGAGGGCGCGGGACGAAAGGTTCTCCCGGTTGAACTGGACATTCCCAAGAAGGCCCATATCGCACAAGCCGTCGACGCGGCGGTTTCTGCATTTGGTCGGATCGACGTCCTCGTCAACAATGTCGGCGTCGCCCCGGGCAATCTCGCGGAACTCGTTGAGGAGAAGGACCTTGACGAGATACTCGATGTCAACATCAAGGGCACCTTCCTGATGACACAGGCAGTGGGCCGTCACATGATCGCGCGAAATGGTGGCCGGATCATCAGCATTAGCTCACAGGCCGGTACGGTCGCACTGCGCGGAGAGGCAATCTATTGCATGAGCAAGGCGGCAATTAATCACCTCACGCGCTGCCTTGCAGCCGAATGGGCACGCTATAATGTCACCGTAAACACCGTATCGCCGACATTCATCCACACGGATGGTACAGCACCGTTTTTATCCGATGCCGAAAATCGCAGAGCGACGGTCGATCACATTCCACTCGGCCGGATCGGGGAAACCGATGATGTGGTGGGTGCCGTAGTCTTCCTTGCATCGCCGGCTGCAAGCCTGATCACCGGCGCGAACCTGCTGGTGGACGGCGGATGGTCCGTCGCCTGAGGCCACGGGGCCGAGCTCGAAAAGCGCGTCAAATTGATCTGGGGAAGAAATCCTGTCAGCCGTGCCGCCAGACCTTCACGGCTGACAGCAACAAGATCACGGCGAGTGCGGGAAGGAGGATCGAATTCGGGACAATGCCGAGGAGTAGACCGCCGACAAACGTCCCCACCACCGATCCCGCGGCCATGATGAGGACGAACACCCTGTTGCGACCCAGAACCGAAAAGCTCTGGTCGCGGCTGTATCGAGTAAAGCCTACCAGCATTGTGGGAAGGCTCACCGCCAGTGAGAGGCTACCGGCGAGCTTGATGTCCGCGCCGAAGAGCAGAACCAACGTCGGAATGAGCAACTCGCCCCCGGCGACGCCCAGCAGCGACGCAACGATGCCGATCACGAAGCCGGCGGATATTCCGGCGACAATCTGCCAGTTTCCGGTCAGAAGCGGTTGACCCGCCGAGGTGCCGTGGCCAAGCACCAGCACGACGGCGATCGCGACAAGAAGAACGGATATCACCCTGTAGAGGGTCTCAGATTTCAACCGTGTGGCCCATCCTGCGCCGAACCAGGCACCTATCAGGCTTCCTGCAAGAAGGTTCAGTACGATCGGCCAATTCGATGCGATCTGACTGAAAGGGATCGTGCCGGCTCGAAACGGCAGGGCGGAAGACACGACGACAAGGCTCATTGCCTTGTTCAGGATCACCGCCTCGAGGGCCGCGAAATTGAATGCGCCGATGAGCAGCGGCAGACGGAATTCTGCCCCTCCAAGCCCTATCAACCCGCCGAGTGCGCCGATGATGGCGCCGCCGCCGAAAGCGGCCGGATGACTGCGTGACGTCGTCGATTTGATCGGAGTGTTCACGGAGGCTTAGCTTTCATGGCGATGATCCGCGGATTCTTATGTACGCTCTTCCACTATCAGGCAACGCGGTCGCGACGCACCGATGAGGCGACAGCGACGAACGCCAGGATCCCAAGCGTACCCAGCGCGGCGATCACGAAAAGCGAGAGGGTTGTCCCGAAGTGGTTCATAGCGGCCGCGAACGCAAACGGGGCGGCCGCGCCAGTCGCCAACCTTGCCGCAGCCATCTTGCCCGTGATCGCGCCATAGCCAGCGGACCCGAAGAGATAGAGGGGCAAGCTCCCCTGAGCGATGCTGTTGATCCCTGACCCAAGGCCAAGACAGATGGCGAAAGCCACCGCACCTGGCAGCCAATCACCTGACACCCCGAGTATTACCGCGCCAGTGACCATGAGAGCGGCCGAGACAATCGCAAGCGCGGGCGGCGACAGGCTCTTTCCGAAGACCATGTTGATCAGGCGGCTCATGACCTGGGCCGGACCAAACAGGGAACCGATCACGACCGCCGCACTGCCAAGTCCGATCGCGCCGAGCATCGGCACCATGTGGGCAAGGATCGCGGCGAGGGTGAAGCCCGAAAGAGAGAAGGCAAAGGAGACCAGCAGCATGCCACGGCGACGCGCATGGGGTTCGAGAGCGCCGACAACGACCTCGCGGGTTCTTGTCTCGTCCGTTTTGGAGCACAGCCTTCCGGCACGCATGATCCAGTAGTGCAGGGGCAGGCAGACGATAAGGTTCAAGACGGCGAACACCAGATAGATTTCCCGCCAGGTCAGATATCCGGTCAGTGTCGCGGCGATCGGCCAGAAGATGGTGGAGGCAAAGCCGCCGATGAGTGTCAGATAGGTGATGCTGCGGGACGCCGTGCGAGGTTCGCTTTCGACCAGTGTTGCGAAGGCCGCTTGATACTGGACCATCCCGGAGGACACTTCGAGCAGCACAATCGCAAGGACAAAGAGCGACACAGACGGCGAACATGCACAAAGCACCAGCGTTAACGCCGCAAGGGCCGACCCCAGCGTCATCACCGTTGCCGCACCGATCTTGTCCATGTGCCTGCCGATGAACGGAGCAGACAGGCCGCCGATGAACAGCGAGACCGAGAAGACGGCGAAGACCCGCTCCAGGCTGATGCCAAGGTCTTTGGCCATTCCGGGTGCGAGGATGCTGAAGGAATAGTAGAGAGTGCCGTAGCCGATGATCTGCGTGACACCGAGAGCGGAGACGATGCCCGCCGGAACCTTGATCGTATGCAATGACGTGTTCCTTGACGGGCTATGCTTCGCTTGAACAGCAACTGGCGGATCGCTCGACGGACCCGCGGATGCCGGGATGCCCCGCGCAGCAGTCTTCCATCAGGAAAGTCACCAGATCGGCCAGCGTGTCGTAACTTGCGTTATAGACGATCGAGCGCGACTCCCGGCGTTGGGAGATGAGGCCTGATCGTTCGAGTTCCTTGAGGTGGAACGAGACGTTTGATGGAGAGACGCCCATGCGTTCGGCAATCGCGCCGGCGGCCAGACCTTCAGGGCCGGCGATGACCAGGGTCCTCACGATGGAAAGTCGGGTTTCCTGTGAAAGCGCGGCGAAGGAGGAGAGGGCTTGACGATCATCCATATTTCAATAATCCTTGAATCATTGAAATTGAGGATAGCCACAAATGAGCGCGATCGACAATAGCCAATCCGACAAAACCGATATCTCGCTTGGGGAGTTGCTCGGCAGAGCCGCAGAGACACCGGACCTGCCCTTGGTCTTCCTGTATGACGGAAAGCCCGTGAAGCCCGGCTATCACGTGACCGAGGTCAAGGCTGGCCAGTTCTCCGCGCTTGATTGCGGGGCAAATCCGGAAGCCTGGTCGGAGATTTTCGTGCAGCTGTGGGACATCGAGGAGGGCGAGCGGACCCATATGACGGCCGGGAAGTTCTCGGCCATCGTCCGCAAGGTTTCCGAACGCGTCCGTCTCGACGGCTCCGCAAAGCTGACCTTCGAAGTGAGCGATGGCGTCCGGCCGATGCAGTTGTTCTGCGCGAATGCTCCTGTCGCGGAAGACGGCACTCTCCAGGTCGCGTTGACGCCACGGCCTGCGAGCTGCAAGCCTCGGGACCGCTGGTTGGCCGAGAAAGCCGCTACGGAAGCCTCGTGCTGTAGTTCATCCGCTTCCAAATGCTGTAGCTGAGGTGGGAACCATCCCCATACGAGATGCCGTCGCCAGCGAGGCGCTCTCAGGGGCGCCCGCCGGAAGCTGAGTTCTGCCGCCGCATTCGCCGGCTGTGGACAGCCCACCGCCCGAACATCGCCGCAGCATCACCGCGAGCGTGCCCCTTGGCTGAAAAACCGAGAGATCAGGTCATGTGGCCGGTACTGTCGCGGTCGGTATCCTCTCAACAATTCGGGCCTTTTCCACGCCATCGCATTCGACCCCCCATCTCTTGACGTCTTGACTCAAAAATAACTAACTAGTTACATAATTGCGTGACGAATGTTCTTGCGAATTGGGAGGTTCGAGTGAAGATCTACGGGATGCAGCATGTGGGGTTCACTGTGCCGAACCTCGAAGAGGCTGTCCGCTTTTTCGAGGTCATCTTCGGAGCGGTGACGTGCCTTGAAACAGGCAAAGTGGAAGCTGACGACGCGTTCATGCTTCGGCGCCTCGGTGTTCCCTCGGGCAGACGGATAGAGAACATCAAGGTTCTAAGGGTCGGGAACGGCACGAACCTCGAGATATTCCAGTACTCCGGCGAGACCGGCGAGGAAGAGCCCCTGAAGCGCAACAGCCAGACCGGTGGCTTTCACTTAGCCTTCGAGGTTGACGACTGCGAACGCGCGGCAGAGCGGCTTCGTGCCGCCGGCGTCGATTTGCTTGAAGGGCCGACTCTTGTCGAAAGCGGCGCGATGGCCGGGCTTACCTGGCTCTATCTCAAAGCTCCCTGGGGGCAGTTTTTGGAGATCGTCAGCATGCCGGGACCGCTCGGATACGAAAGCGCTGGCGGTCCACGGCAGTGGTCGCCCGTCAGCGGCAGCTGACTCCCGGCCGTAGTCGCTGCATCTCAAGCGGCCAATCAATATCAAAGACATGAGAACCCCTGGCCAAAAGCCGGAAAGGAAAGCCGTGCCTCAAGAAATCCTGATAAGCACAAAGCAGACATTTGTGCTCGGCAACTACGAAGACGGTGCGCTACTGCCCGGTCAGATCCGTGGGCGAACGCTCTGTACTCTGATCAGTCAGGGCACGGAGCTTGGCTGGGCCAACGGTGACGTGTTTCCCATCCGGCCGGGCTATGCGGCTGTCTTCGAGGTGACCGAGATCGGAGACGATGTCGATGGCGTCAGCGTCGGTGACCGGCGCTTTGCAATGGGGCAGCATCGTTCCACGCAGACCCACGATGCCCGACACACTCTGGCGTTGCCGGATGGATTGGCCCCGGATCGCGCCGTTCTCGCCCGCTTGATGGGGGTGTCGATGACGAGCCTGATGACGACGAAGGCGCGTCCGGGTGACCGCGTGGTCGTTTCGGGGGCGGGGCCGGTTGGCTTCCTGGCTGCGCACCTCTTTGCGATCGGCGGCTATCGCGTGACGGTGGTCGATCCGGATCCGGTCAGGCGCGCTCAGGCCGGTCGAAGCGGAATTGCGGATTGCCGAGCGTCTATAGGCGACGCATCGGACCTGACCGGAAAAGTCGCCCTCGTCGTCGATTGTTCAGGTCATGAGGGTGCCATCATCGATGCTTGCCGTCTTGTCCGCAAGCTTGGTGAAGTCGTCATGGTTGGTGTTCCCTGGAGGCGGGCAACCGAATTTTCTGCGCACGAACTCATGCAGGCGGTCTTCTTCAACCTGGTGACGCTGCGCTCAGGCTGGGAATGGGAGGTTCCGATGCTCGGTCGCGACTTCGTTTGGGAAGAACTGCTCGAAGGGTACAACAATGCACCGAATAGCGTCTTCGGTGGCTTCTCGCGCGCGCTCGAATGGCTGTCTGAAGGTCTGATAGAGGTCGAAGGCCTGATCCGCCACGTGACGCCAGACGATCCCGCGTCACTCTATTCGGACATTGCGCGGCGCGCGATTGAGCAGCCCTTCATCGTTATCGATTGGGGCTAGCCCAAGCGCCGGGCCGATATGCCCGGCTATCGTTCGTGTATGTGCCTGGCGCGACGCGTTAGGCACATACCAGCCGCATGATGGTGTCGACGTTGAACTGCAGGCGTTCGTCAATCGCTTCCTTGGCCATGAGATCACGTTCGAAAATGATCGATCCGGTGAAACGGTTGGTCAGGTAGTAATAGCCGATCGCTGCAATGGTGATGTTGAGCTGCACAGGGTCGACGCCCGACCGAAACACGCCCTGTGCCGCGCCGCGTTCGAGAATGTCGCCGACCATGTTGACGAACTTGCGGCTGGCGGCCTTGATGACCTCGGACTTCTTCAAATGCTTCGCGCGGTGAAGGTTCTCGCTGTTGACCAGCGTGATGAACTCCGGGTTCTTCAGGTAATATTCCCAGGTGAACTGGACGAGTTTGGCAAGGGCCGCCTTCGGTTCCAGGTCGTCGAGCTTGAGTTTTTGTTCAGCCGTTCGGATGTCGATATAGGCATCTTCGAGAACGGTCTGGAACAGCCGCTCCTTGCTCTCGAAATAGTGGTATATCATCCGCTTGTTGGCGTTGGCCTTCTCGGCGATCACGTCGACCCGCGCGCCTCCCAAGCCATTCTTCGCAAACTCTTTCTTGGCCGCGTCCAGAATGCGCGCCTTCGTTGCCTCGGCGTCTCTGATGCGTGGCTTTCGGGCAGATTTTTCCGTGTCTTCGTTCGTGATGCTCAAAGCCCTTCCTCCGTCGCCCTCGCGCCTGCTGCGCTGAAAGTCATACACGCCGGAAAGCTGATCCGTCAAAGCGGTTCGTCAGGTCGGTCGGCGCCTGTGCCCATTAAAAGCACTTGACTCGGGGTTTTGTAAAGAAGTAACTAGTTAGTGCGTTAAGTGGGACTGACGAGGCCGGAGGAGGCCAGGGCGACAAGCGTGCGCCGCCACCTGCGAACCTGCATTTTCAACCCGTGTGGGACGGGGAACGCTCACCGAGGATATGGGAGGATTGGCATGTCGACCTTTATTAAGGATTTTATCGAACGCGAGACGGTAAGCCGTCGCAACTTCTTGTTTGCCGCTGCAGCCGGCGTTGGCGCCATGACGGTGCCGATGGCGTTCGGTCGCGGCACGGCGCAGGCTGCATTGACGGATCCGGCAATTGCCTGGAGCTATCGCGACCGGGCGTCTGCCTACTGGAATTCGGTCGTTTCCGGGGGCGAGGCTTTCGTGGAATCGCTCGGCAAGCCGAAGAGCGCACTCGTCAGCCTGATCAACGAGGGGTCTACGGAAAAGTCGCTCGCCGACATCAAGGCGTTTCTCGCCAAGAACAACGGCAATTGCGCGATCGCCTGCGATGCAAACGACAGCCCCAACGCCAGACCCGTTGTCGAGGCGGTTCAGGCAGCGGGCGCCTACATTTCAACGATCTGGAACAAGACCGACGACCTGCATCCTTGGGATTTCGGCGACAACTACGTTTCCCATATGACCTGGTCGGATGAGAAGCCTGCTGAACAGACCGCGCGGATCCTGTTTGAGGCGATGGGTGGTGAAGGTGGTGTGGTGCACCTCGGTGGCATCGCCGCCAACAACCCGGCAGTCGAGCGCCTGAACGGCCTCAAGAACGCACTCAAAGATTTCCCGAACATCGAGTTGCTCGATGCGCAGCCGGCCGACTGGGACACGCAGAAGGGTGCGGCCCTCATGGCGTCGTTCCTGACCCGCTACGGCGACAAGATCAAGGGCGTACACTGCGCCAACGACAACATCGCCTATGGTGTCATCGAGGCCCTGCGCGCCGAGGGTATCGAGGACATGCCGATCGTTTCCTATGACGGCAATCCGGAGGCCGTGCAGATGGTGCTGGACGGCAAGCTCCTGGCGACCGTCTTCACCAACCCGCACTGGGGCGGCGGCATCAGCGCGGCACTCGCCTATCACGCGGCGATCGGCAGCTTCAAGCCGTCCGAAGAGCCGAAGGAACACCGCGAGTTCTACGGCCCGACGATCCTGGTCACGGCCAAGGATGCCGCCGAGTTCAAGGCGAAGTATCTCGACTCCGTCCCGACCTACAATTGGACGGATTTCTGGGGGCCGTCCAACGGCCAGATCCAGTACTGAAATTTCGACCAGCTGGGCGGCAGCCTGTGTGCCGCCGCCCCGTTCCCCTTGTGACTTTCTAAAAGAGGGGTGTCTGACGTGACACGTCGCCTATCGCGCGAAACCTTGATCAAATGGGCGCCGCTTCTGGTGCTGATTGCACTGGTGATCTTCTTCACCGCGCTCAACCCGACTTTCTTTTCCTCGCGGAACTTCGCCCGCATCGCGATTGCGGCAGCTCCGGCACTCATGGTTGCCGTCGGCGTCACCTTCATCATCGTCATGGGATCGATCGACCTCTCGATGGAGGGAACGGTCTCCCTCACGGCCGTGGCCTTTGCGTTCATCTTTGCCCATTTCGGTGGCTCGCTCGCCCCTTCCGGTTGGGTCGCCATTCCGCTTGTTCTCCTTCTCGGCGGCGTGATCGGACTGCTAAACGGGCTTGTCCATGTGAAGCTGAAGATACCGTCCTTCATGGCGAGCCTTGCCATGGGCTTCGTCGGGACGGGGGCCGCGATCCTGCTCACCGGCGGTGACATCGTCAAAGTAAGCGACGCGACCTTTCGGGGCCTGCTGACGGTGCGTTTGTTGGGTTTCCCGCTAATGGTCTACGTCGCTGCCTTCTTCCTCGTCGTTGCCTGGTTCATTCAGACCCACACCACGCTTGGCCGCAACTTCTACGCGGTTGGCGGCGGTGAGGATCTCGCGCATGCCTCGGGCCTCAATGTTACCCGCGTTCGCGTGACCGGCTTTGCGCTTGCCGGCGTCTTTTACGCCATTGCCGCAATCCTCGTGGTGGCGCGCATCGGCCAGGCGGAATCGGTGACCGGTGCGAACTTCATGTTCGTCTCCATCACATCGGTCGTTGTCGGTGGCGTGGCGCTCTGGGGCGGCATCGGCGGCGTCTGGAACGCACTTGTCGGCGTGCTGATCGTGAACGTCATCGACAATGGCATGGTCGTCATCGGTCTGCCCGACTTCATCCAGGACGGCATGCTCGGCCTGCTCGTCATTCTTGCCGTCGTGCTTTCGACCGACCGCAAGATGCTTTCCTTCGTCAAGTGAGGCACGCCATGTACGAGCTCAAGGCTGTCGACAAGAAATTCCCCGGCGTTCACGCGCTAAAGGCAATCGACTTCCACATCAAGCGCGGCGAGATCGTCGGACTTGTGGGGGAGAATGGCGCCGGCAAATCCACCTTGATGAAGGTGATCTATGGCGCCTACCAGCCCGATGGCGGCAAGGTCCTCATCAACGGAACGCCCGTTCGCTTTGCCAATCCGCGCCAGGCGATGGAGAAGGGCATCGGGATGGTGTTCCAGGAGCAGTCGCTGATCCCGAACCTGACCGTCATGGAGAACATCTTCCTCGGCTATGAACGACAGTTCACCCGCTTCGGTGTCGTCGACTGGAAGGTTATGGCGAAAGCCGCACGCCGTCAGCTCGCCAAGGTGAAACTCGATATTGATCCGGCGATGGTGACGTCGAAGCTTTCCTTTGCCCAACGTCAGCTCGTCGAGCTCGCCAAGGTGTTGACGCTCGAAGAGCGCGTGGAGGGGGATCTCGTCATCCTGCTCGACGAGCCGACCTCGGTTCTGTCAAAGGAAGAGGTGCAGCTACTGTTCAAGCTTGTGCGGGAACTGGTGACGCGGGCCTCGTTCATCTTCGTCTCGCATCGCATGGACGAGGTGATGGAACTTTCCGATCGCATCTACGTGATGAAGGATGGTGAGGTCGTGGACGTCGTCGACCGTGGTGCTGCCCCGGCCGAGGCCATCCAGCACAAGATGGTCGGTCGCAATGTCGACAAGCAATATTACCGCGAGCATCTGCAAAAGCCGTTCGACGCCGCAAAGGCACTCGTCGAGATGGACCAGGTGGGCCTTCCTGGCCGCATCCAGGACATCTCGCTCAAGCTGCATGCCGGTGAAGTGCTTTGTCTTGTCGGTACGGAAGGTTCGGGGCGCGAGGCAATCCTCAGGACGATCTACGGCATGCTGACGCCGAGCACCGGCCGTCTCCGCATCAAGGGAGGCGATGCGACCGATCTTTCACCGCGGCACGCGGTTTCTCGTGGCGTCGGCTATGTGCCCCGCGAGCGCAAGATCGAGGGCATTGTTGCTGGCATGAACGTCTACGAAAACATGACGCTTTCGCAGATGAAACACCGCTCGAAAGGTGGTGTGCTGCGCGTCGGCGAGGAGCGGGCGCTTGCCCGTGAATGGATCAAGAAATTGTCGATCAAGGCCCATTCCGAGTTTGCGGATTGTGGCAATCTTTCAGGCGGAAACCAGCAGAAGGTGGTTCTGGCCAAGTGGCGTTCGGCCGGTTCCGACATCATGCTGCTCGACCATCCGACGCGCGGTCTCGACATTGGCGCCAAGGAAGATGTCTACGACATGATCCGCGCCATGAGTGCGGCGGGCGTCGGCATCGTGCTGGTTGCCGACACATTGGAAGAGGCAATCGGCCTTTCGCACACCATCATCGTCGTCAAGGACGGGCGCATCCAGAAACAGTTCGCCTGCGAACCGGGTTCCAAGCCCACGCCCTATGACCTTTTGCACTACATGATCTGAGGGACCAATGGATATTCAGCGCCTCAAACCGCACCTTCCCTGGATAACGCTCCTGGTGCTCGTCGCCGTCGTCGGCATCACCGATCCCGGTTTCCTGCGACCCACGAACCTTCTCGGCATTGCCGGCGACATCGTGCCACTCTTCATCATGGCGCTCGGTCTCACTTTCGCCATCTATATCGGCGGCATCGACCTGTCGGCCCAGTCGATGGCAAATATGGTGACGGTCATCGCCTCGGTTTACCTTGCCTCGCTCGGTGCCTGGGTTGCGGTACTTTGCGTCGCTGCCGGCTTTCTCCTTGGCACGCTATCCGGCTTCGTGACGACACGGCTTTTCGTGCCGTCCTTCATCTCCACGCTTGCGGTCGGCGGCGTTGCGTTCTCGGTTGCACAGTGGCTTTCGGGTCAGCGCGCGCTCAACATGGACGCCGCTCAGCGCAACGAAACCTTCGGCTGGATGATTGGTCATACTTGGGGCGTCCCCAACGAACTCTTGATTGCCGCGGGGCTCGTGGCCCTCTGCCTCTTCATCGAACGGCGCACGACGCTCGGCCGCGTTTTGAAGGCGGTCGGTGCCGGCGAATTGGCCGCCGCCGCGTCCGGCATCGATGTTGCGCGCTACAAGATCCTTGCATTCGCGATCTCCGGTGCACTTGCGTCCATTGCCGGCCTGCTCTTTGCGGTCAAGCTCTCCGGCGGCGCACCGACGATCGCCAATGGATTCCTGTTGCCGGCAATCGTTGCCGTGCTGGTCGGTGGCACGCCTTTGACGGGCGGTGTCGGCGGCGTGATGAACACCGTGGTCGGCACCTTGATCGTCGCGGTCATCCGATCGTCGATGCTGTATTTCGAGATCGATGCGACCCGGCAGCAGATCGTCTTCGGCGTCGTGTTGATCATTGCCATTGCCCTGACGATCGATCGCGCCAAGCTGCGCACCGTGAAGTAGGAGAGTGGCGATGACGACCATGCGCGCCGCCGTGCTCACTGCCCCGAAACGCTTCGAGGTTCGGGAGGTCGCCATGCCGATCGTCGGACCGGACGATGTGCTCGTCCGGGTCGCGCGCACGGGCATCTGCGGTACGGACATTCATATCTTCAACGGCCACTACGCGGCTGACCGGCTTCCGCTCGTCCCAGGACACGAGTTCTGCGGAACCATCGCCCAGCTTGGCGCCAACGTCCGCCATCTTGCGGCCGGAGCACGCGTGGTGGTCGATATCAACATCGGCTGCGGCAGCTGCTATTGGTGCCGTCGCAACGAGGTTCTGAACTGCGCCGAGGTTACGCAGGTCGGTATCGGTCGGGACGGCGCCTTTGCCGAATATGTAGCGGTTCCGGCGCGACTGGCGATCCCGGTTCAGGCTGATATCGCCGATGCGGTGCTTGCGCTCACGGAGCCGGTCGCCTGCGTCGTTCGCGCGGCGCGTAAGGCGCAGGCGACGTTCGGCCAATCGGTCCTCATTTTCGGCGCCGGACCGATCGGAAACCTGCATGTGCAGATGATGCGCCTTGTCGGCGCTGCGCCGATCATTGTCGCCGACCTTTCGCCAGACCGTTGCCGCATGGCGATCGAGGCCGGGGCGGATGCGGCGGTGTCGGATCCAACCGAACTGAAAGCCGTGGTTCGCAAGATGACCGGCGGACGCGGGGCGGATCTCGTGATCGAGAGCGTCGGCAACCGGAAGCTCTACGAACAGGCATTCGATCTTGCGCGACGCGGCGGCCATGTCGCCTTTTTCGGCATCACCCCGCCCGGCGAGACCGTAGCTCTCGACAGCCTGCGAACGGTGTTGGAAGAAGGGAGCCTCAAAGGTTCTGTTGCCGGGATGGGCGAGGATATGCACGACGCAGTCACGCTTCTGTCGCATGGCCGGTTCCGCACGCAGGATTTCACCAAGGCAAGCTATCCGCTGGAGGCCATTCAGGAAGCCTTCGAGACGATCGGCGAGCGGCCGCAACACCTGAAGACCCAGATCGCCATCGCGGCGTAAACTATCGAAGTGGAGGTACCAGATGGACCAGACGAAGACGTTTCTTGCTCCCCCGTCCGCAGCGCGCAGCTTCGGGTTCTTCATCGACGGGCAGTGGAAAGAAGGGACCGACCACTTCGAACGCGCCTCGCCAGGCCATGGTACGCCGGTCACGCGCACCGTTCGCTGCACGATCGATGATCTGAACGCGGCGGTAGCTGCGGCGCGCAATGCCTTCGAGGACCGCCGCTGGTCCGGGCTGTCCGGGGCTGCGCGCGCCGGCGTACTCTTGCGCGTCGCCGAAATCCTGCGTCGCCGCCGGGACGAGATCGCCTATTGGGAGACGCTCGAAAACGGCAAGCCGATCTCGCAGGCGCGCGGCGAGATCGATCATTGCATTGCCTGCTTCGAGGTCGGTGCCGGCGCCGCCCGCCTCCTGCACGGCGACAGCTTCAATTCGCTCGGTGACGACCTGTTCGGTATGGTGCTGCGCGAGCCGATCGGTGTCATCGGCCTGATCACGCCCTGGAACTTCCCGTTCCTGATCCTGTGCGAGCGCGTGCCTTTCATCCTGGCGTCCGGCTGCACCATGGTGGTGAAGCCGTCTGAAGTCACGTCCGTGACCACGCTGCTTCTGGCCGAGGTTCTGGCGGAAGCCGGCCTGCCTGCCGGCGTCTACAATGTCGTCACCGGTTCCGGCCGCTCGATCGGGCAGGCGCTTGCCGAACATCCTGACGTCGACATGCTTTCCTTCACGGGATCGACGGCCGTTGGGCGCTCCTGCGTCCACGCTGCCGCCGACAGCAACTTCAAGAAGCTGGGCCTCGAGCTCGGTGGCAAAAACCCCATCATTGTCTTTGCCGACTCCGACCTTGAGGATGCCGCTGACGGCGCCGCTTTCGGCATCAGCTTCAACACCGGACAATGCTGCGTTTCGTCGTCGCGCCTGATCGTCGAGCGTTCTGTCGCGGCGGAGTTCGAAAAACTCCTGGTCGAGAAGATGAAAAAGATCCGGGTCGGCGATCCCCTGGACGAAGGCACCCAGGTGGGCGCCATCACCACTGAGGCCCAGAACGCCACGATCCTGGACTATATCGCCAAGGGCAAGGCGGCAGGCGCCAAGCTTCTCACTGGGGGCGAGACGATCGATCTTGGCCACGGCCAGTACATCGCACCGACGCTTTTCTCCGATGTTTCCCGCGACATGGCGATTGCCCGCGACGAGATTTTCGGCCCGGTTCTGTGCTCCATGCATTTCGACACGGTCGAGGAAGCCATCCAGCTCGCCAATGATACGGTCTACGGCCTGGCGGCGAGCGTGTGGACGAAGAACATCGACAAGGCGCTGACCGTGACACGGAAAGTGCGTGCCGGCCGCTTTTGGGTCAACACGATCATGGCGGGTGGCCCCGAGATGCCGCTCGGTGGTTTCAAGCAGTCCGGTTGGGGCCGTGAGGCCGGCGTCTACGGGGTTGAGGAGTATACGCAGGTGAAGTCCGTTCACGTCGAGATCGGCAAGCGTTCGCATTGGATTGCATGATGTCGCAAGGCTATGATTATGTGATCGTCGGAGGCGGTTCCTCCGGTTGCGTATTGGCGGCGCGACTGTCTGAAAATCCGTCGGCGCGCGTCTGCCTCATCGAGGCCGGCGGGCGCGACAGTCATCCGCTGATCCACATGCCCGTCGGCTTTGCCAAGATGACCGCCGGTCCGTTGACCTGGGGACTGAAGACCGCGCCCCAGAAACACGCCAACAACCGTGAAATCCTCTACGCCCAGGCAAAGGTGCTCGGCGGTGGCTCCTCGATCAATGCGGAGGTGTTCACGCGTGGGCATCCTGGTGACTACGACCGCTGGGTCGAGGAGGGCGCGGAGGGCTGGGGCTTCAAGGATATCCAGAAGTACTTCCTGCGCTCCGAGGGCAATACGATCCTCTCGGGCACATGGCACGGAACGGACGGCCCACTCGGTGTGTCGAACATTCCCGAGCCGCAGCGCATGACGCGCGCCTTCGTACAAAGCTGCCAGGAACTCGGCATACCCTACAATCCTGATTTCAATGGTCCGCTCCAGGAAGGATCTGGCGTCTACCAGACAACAACCCGGAACAACCGCCGTTGCTCTGCAGCGGTCGGTTATCTCAGGCCGGCCCTGAAGCGCAAGAACCTCACGGTCATCACCGGGGCGCTCGTGCTGCGTGTCGTCTTCGAAGGGCGACGCGCGGTTGGCGTTGACTATCAGGTCGATGGCAAGCGGATGACCGCGCGCGCCGACAGCGAGGTGCTCTTGACCTCAGGTGCGATCGGCACGCCGAAGCTGATGATGCTTTCGGGCGTCGGTCCTGCCGCGGCACTTCGCAGCCACGGCATCGATGTGATCCAGGATCTGGCCGGCGTGGGCGAAAACCTGCAAGACCATTTCGGCGTCGATATCGTCGCGGAGTTGAAGGATCACGACAGCCTCGACAAGTACAACAAGCTGCATTGGTCGATCTGGGCGGGTCTTCAATACACACTGTTTAACTCCGGCCCAATCACCTCCAACGTGGTTGAGGGCGGGGCATTCTGGTACAGCGACAAGACGAGTCCCTATCCGGATCTGCAGTTCCATTTCCTCGCCGGTGCCGGCGCGGAAGCCGGCGTGCCCAGTGTGCCAAAGGGTTCCTCCGGCATTACGCTAAATTCCTACACGCTGCGCCCGAAGTCGCGTGGGACTGTCACTCTTCGCTCAGCGGACCCGCGCGATCTTCCGATCATCGATCCGAACTTCCTTGCCGACCCCGAAGACGTGAAGATCTCGGTCGAAGGCGTCAAGATCAGTCAGGAGATCTTCGCTCAGCCTTCGCTGGAGAAGTACATCAAGATGAGGCACTTCCCGAGCCGGGATGTCCGCACGGAAGCGGACTACATCGCCTATACCCGCCAGTACGGTCGCACATCCTATCATCCGACGTGCACGTGCAAGATGGGGCGCGACGAGATGTCGGTGGTCGATCCGCAACTGCGCGTGCACGGGCTTGACGGCATCCGCATCTGCGACAGTTCCACCATGCCGAGCCTTGTCGGGTCCAACACCAACGCGGCAACGATCATGATCGGGGAAAAGGCCGCAGACATGATCCGCGGCAATGCCTGATCAGGCTGGCCGATAGTAAAAAAAGGGCGGCTCGTGGGCCGCCCTTTTTCTGTCAGTCCCATTCAGGAACCCAGGGAAGTTGTCCTGGTTTGATGATGCGGTAACCGGTGGCCGTCAGCGCGTCGATCCTTTGCATGTCGATCGACGAGAGAGTGAAATCCATGATCTCGAAGTTCGCGCGGATGTTTGCCGGCTTGGTGGACATGGTATTGAGCGGAACGCCTTTCTGGATAATCCAGCGCAGCGCCACCTGTGCTGCGGACTTGCCGTATGTCTCGCCGATCTCGGAAAAAAGGCCGTGCTTGAAGATCTCTCCACGGGCGATCGACGCATAGGAGGTGATCGGGATTCCTGTTTCCCCGGCGGCCGCGAGCAGTTTCTCCTGGTTGAGTAGCGGGTGGAATTCCACCTGATTGGTCACGAGCGGAACGTCGACGATGGACCGCGCCTCCCGCATCATGGCCGCCGTGTAGTTCGACACGCCGACAGATCTCGTCAGCCCTCGTTCCAGCGCGGATCGAAGCATGCGCAGCGAGGGGGCGATCTCTCCGTTGGCCGGCGGCCAGTGCAAGAGAAGAACGTCGACGCAATCGGTCTTCAGGGCTCGAAGGCTCGTCTCGACCGAGGGGAGAAACGTCTCGTCCGTGTAGTTGTCCGGATGCACTTTCGTGGTGATGCAGAGTTCAGAACGGGGAACGCCGCATTCCGCCAGTGCTTCGCCGGTGTCAGCCTCGTTCCCATACATCTGCGCCGTATCGAAGGCACGATAGCCGACGTCGATAGCGGCCTCGATCGCTCGTCGCAGTTCGTCCCCCTTCAGCGGGTACGTGCCAAAGCCGCGCTGAAAGCTCTTCTGGAAGTAGATGTTCATGCCTCCCCCTTGGTCGATTGCCGAGCTGACGTCGAATGCCGGTCATTCGAAAATCGCGCCGGCCGGCTTGTCTTGTCGCGAATTAACATATAACTAGTTAGTTACTTCAGGCAATGAAAAACGGAGGATCAGGCGATGAAGAAGGTGAAGAGCGCGCAGGAGGCGGTGCGGCTCATCAAGGATGGCTCGGTCGTCGCCGTGAACTCTTCGTCCGGCCTTTGCTGCCCCGATGCGGTGTTGAAAGCGCTCGGCGAGCGCTTTGACAGCGAAGGCCATCCGCGCGGCCTCACCTCCATTCACCCGATCGCCGCCGGCGACTTTTTCGGGACGCGCGGCGTCGATCACATCGCCAAGCCCGGAATGCTGGTGAAGATAATCGGCGGCTCCTATCCCTCCGGGCCAAGCAACGCCGAGCCGCCGCTCATCTGGCAAATGATCCTGAAGGAGGAACTCGCCGCCTTTAACGTGCCCTCCGGCATCGTCTTCGACATGCTGCGTGAAGGTGCTGCCAAGCGTCCGGGCGTGCTGACGAAGGTGGGGATGGAGACCTTCGTCGATCCCGAACAGGATGGCTGTGCCATGAATGACCGGGCGCGGGCTGAACCGATCGTCAAGCGCGTGTCGTTCGAGGGCGAGGACTGGCTGCATTTTCCGGCCATCCGCCCCGATGTGGCGATCATTCGCGCAACGACCGCCGATGAGAAGGGCAACCTGACCTTCGAACAGGAAGGGGCGACGCTCGGCGCGATGGAAATGGCACTGGCAGCCCGCAATTCCGGCGGTCTTGTGATCGCTCAGGTCAAGCGCGTGGCGGCAAGTGGCACCCTTCGTCCCCACGATGTGCGCGTGCCCGGCATCCTCGTCGACATCATCGTTGAGGCGCCGGATCAGCTGCAGACGACGGCAACGCCCTACGACCCGGCGATCTCCGGCGAGCTGTTCCGGCCGCTCGAGACGTTTCGCACGCCGGCGCTGGACGTCGGCAAGGTGATTGCTCGACGTGTGGCGCAGGAGCTCGAGGATGGCTGGGCAGTCAACATTGGCTTCGGCATATCAGCCAACGTGCCACGGATACTCATCGAGGAAGGGCATCACGGCAAGGTCACCTGGGTGATCGAACAGGGAGCCGTCGGCGGTGTTCCATTGCTCGACTTCAAGTTCGGCTGTGCATCCAACGCCGAGGCCTTCGTCGCCTCGCCGCATCAGTTCTGTTACTTCCAGGCGGGCGGATTTGACTGCTCGCTGCTGTCCTTCCTGGAAATCGACGCCGAGGGCTCGGTCAATGTCAGCCGTCTCGCAGCCACCCCGCACCGCACGGCCGGCGCCGGCGGCTTCGTCGACATCACGTCGCGCGCAAAGAAGATCGTGTTCTCCGGCAATTTCAATGCCGGCGCCAAGATGCGCGTCGACGATGGCCGGCTGGTGATCGACAAGGAGGGGCGCATCGCCAAGTTCGTGCCGAAGGTCGATCAGGTGAGCTTCTCCGGCAAGCGCGCCCGCGCTCAAGGGCAGGACATCAGCTACGTCACGGAGCGCTGCGTCATCCGTCTCGACAGCGAGGGGCTCGTTGTCACCGAAGTTGCGCCGGGTCTCGACCTTCAACGGGACGTGCTTGATCAGGCGGCAACGCCCCTTCGGGTTTCAAAGACGCTGAAGCGGATGGATGGCGCCCTGTTCCGCCCCGAAGCCATAGGGCTTTCGCTGTGAGTGATGCGCGGATTGAACTGGTCGTCACTGATCGCATCGCGCGGCTGACGCTCCGTCGTCCGGAGAAGCTGAATGCGATCGATGCGGATATGGTGGACGCGCTTTTACAGGCCTGTCGCACCATCGAGCGTTCAGACGCGGTCGTGGCCATCCTCTCTGGCGAAGGCGAGAGATCATTTTGTGCAGGTGGTGACATCGACGCATGGAGCAGTCTCGATGCCGATAGGTTCTCCCGTCGCTGGCTGCGTGATGGCCACGACGCCTTCGATGCGCTGGCGCGCCTTTCCGTGCCGCTGATCGCCGTCTTGAACGGGCATGCACTCGGCGGCGGATTGGAACTCGCCGCCTGTGCCGACCTGCGCATAGCCGAGGCGCATGTGAAGATTGGCCAGCCGGAGCCGGGGCTTGGCATCATCCCCGGATGGTCGGGCACGCAACGCGCCTCGCGCCGGTTCGGAGCCCAGCTGGTGCGACGCATGGCGCTTTTTGGCGAGGTCTACGGTGCCGGGGAGGCGCTGTCGCTCGGGCTTGTCGACAGGGTGGTTGTAAAAGGCGAGGGGCTTGCCGCTGCACAAGTCGCTGCCGAACGGGTGCTGCAACGTTCGCCGCGGGCGACGGAACTCACCAAGATGCTGATCAATGCGGCCGAGGGTGAAGAGAGCGAACGCGTGGTTGAGGCGCTTGCTGGCGCGGTGGCAGCAGCGTCGAGCGACCTGATGGAGGGGCTTGCGGCCTACCGTCAGAAGCGTTCGCCAAAGTTCAATCGATAGGTCGGCGCCGTTCTCCCGGTGACCCGGCCCTTGATGGCGGTGTCTCATGAAATCTGACGATAAAGAATTCCTCGCAGACCTCTTTCGCGCTGCGATTGAGGCTGCGGACCCGGAAAATGCCCTGCGCGCCCATCTCCCGAGCGAGCCACGCGGACGGACCGTCGTCATTGGGGCGGGCAAGGGGGCGGCCCAGCTCGCCGCCGCTTTCGAAAGGCTCTGGCGCGGTCCGCTCAAAGGCGTTGTCGTCACGCGCTATGGTTATGCCGCCCCGTGCACGCGCATCCGCGTACTTGAGGCCTCCCATCCCGTGCCCGATGCAGCCGGATTGCAGGCAACGGATGCGCTTTTCGAGGCTGTGCGCGATCTTACCGAAGATGACCTTGTCGTTGCGTTGATCTGCGGTGGCGGTTCGGCCCTGCTGCCGTCTCCGCCGGGCCAGCTCACGCTGGAAGAGGAGGTGCTATTCAACCAGACCCTGCTTGCAAGTGGCGCGCCGATCTCTGTCATGAACGCCATCCGCAAACAGGTCTCGGGTATCAAGGGCGGTCGTCTTGCGGCCGCCTGCCATCCGGCAAAGGTCGTCACCTTGGTGGTGTCGGACGTGCCGGGTGACGATCCGGCGCAGGTTGCCAGCGGGCCGACCATCCCGGACATGACGGATCGCGCGCTGGCGCGGAACCTGGTTAAGACCTGGGGCATTGCCCTTCCGGCGCGGGTTGCCGCGTGGCTGGACGGCAACGAAGGTCTGGCGCCTCTCCCAGGCGATCCTGTCTTTACGAGGAACGAGGTCCGGGTGATCGCGTCTGCGAACCTCTCGCTGGAGGCCGCCGCCGCCCGCGCTGCGTCACTTGGCGTTCCCGCGGTCATCCTCTCCGATTCGATCGAAGGGGAGGCCCGCGATGTCGCGCGCGTTCACGCGGCCATTGCGCGTGAAGTCGCCGGTCGCGGCCGGCCGTTCTCGCGCCCTGTCGTCATTCTTTCGGGTGGAGAAACCACCGTCACGATCAAAGGCGGCGGCAAGGGCGGGCGCAACACGGAGTTTCTGCTTTCCCTCGCTCTTGCGGCCGACGGGATCGGCTTCTCCGCAATCGCCGCCGATACCGATGGCATCGATGGCTCGGAAGACAATGCCGGCGCCTTTGCCGACGGGCAGAGCATGGCGCGCTTGCGCAACCTGGGGTGCGATCCTTCGGCCCTGCTTACCAACAATGACGCCTGGACGGCCTTCCATCATCTCGGCGACCTGTTCGTTCCCGGGCCGACCGGAACCAACGTCAACGACTTCAGGGCAATCCTGATCCGCTAACCCGCGCCGTTGCCGGCGCGGGTTCGGCGTTGCTCAGGCCGGAACGGGCGCGTCGTCGCGCAGGAGGCCCTTGTGCTTCAGGTCCGCCCAGAAATCTGTCGGGATCGGATGCGAGAACCAGGCCAGGTTCTGCTCCAGCTGTTCGATCGTGCGCGTACCCGCCACGAAGGATGGAACGGCGGGATGGGCGACAACAAACTGCAGCGCGGCTGCGGCCAGCGGCACGTTATAGGCAGCGCAGACGGCTTCGATCCTTGCAACTTTTTCAAGGATTTCGCGCGGTGCCGGCGCATAGTTGTACTTCGCACCTTCCCTGGCGCCGGTCGCGAGGATCCCCGAATTAAACCCGCCGCCCACGACAACGGCGGCGCCGCGCTCCTGGCAGAGCGGCAGAAAGCTATCAAGCGCATCCTGTTCGAGTAGCGTATAGCGCCCCGCCAGCAGGAAGCAGTCGAAGTCGCGACGCAGCAACGCTTGCTCGCAGACCTGCCATTCATTGACGCCCACACCGATGGCCTTCACGACCTTCTCGGCTCGCAATCTTTCCAGCGCCCGCCAGGCGCCGTCCATCGCCTGCTCGAACACTTCAGGTTGCTCGCTGCCGCGCGTGAAGGCGTCGATATCGTGGATGAAACACATGTCCATGCGCTCCAGTCCCAGTCGTTGCAAGCTGTCCTCGAAAGCCCGCATCGTCCCGTCGTAGCTGTAGTCAAAATGCATCGTGAAAGGTGCGGCATTCGTCCAGGGGGCAAAATCGATCGTGTCGCGCCGCGCCGGGCGCAAACGCCGGCCCACCTTGGAGGCGAGCACGAAGTCGTCACGTTCCTTCCAGCGCAGCGCATGACCCGTGCGCAGCTCGGCGAGGCCATGGCCATACATCGGGGCGGTGTCGAAGAAGCGGACGCCGGCCTCCCAGGCGCGCGCGAACATTGCTTCCGAGGTCGCCTCGTCGATCTCGCGAAAGATGTTGCCGAGGGGTGCCGTTCCGAAGCCGAAGGCGGTCACCTCCAGCTCCGTCCTTCCGAATTTTCTCTTTTGCCCAGGGTGCATGTTTTCCTCCATAAGTAACTGAATGGTGAATAGTATGCATGGCCCTAAACGGCTGTGCAAGCAGCATCCTTTTCGGCCTCCAAGTTTTTCGTCTTGACGACATCCGGCTTCAGAATATATGTAACTAGATAGTTACTAGAGATGAGGCGAGGCAGATGTATCTCACCGAAACGCAGGAGCAGGTGCGCGACATGGCGCGTGCCTTTGCCGACGAAATGATCCGCCCGATGGCAGAGGAGCTCGATCGCGAGGAGCGCTTCCCGGTGGGGCTTTACGATGAAATGGCAAAGCTCGGCCTTTTTGGCATCGGCGTGCCGGAAGAACTCGGCGGGCCGGGGTTCGATACGCTCACTTACGCGCTTGTCATGGAGGAGCTGAGCCGCGGCTACGCATCCGTTGCCGACCAGTGCGGCCTGATCGAACTCATCTCGACCTTGCTCGTCCGCCACGGGACCGAAAGCCAGCAGGCGATGTTGCCTAATATCCTCGGCATGCGCGCCAAGGTCGCCTATTGCATCACCGAGCCGGAAGCCGGCACTGACGTTTCGGGCATCCGCACCACGGCAGAGCGTGACGGCAACGGCTGGCGGCTCAATGGCGGCAAGATCTGGATCCACAACGCGCCGGTCGCTGACTACGGCTTCGTACTGGCCAGGACCGACAAGGAAGCGGGAAACCGCGGCATGTCGATCTTCATCGTCGACCTGCACGCGGCGGGTGTCGAAAAGGGGCCCAAGGAACACAAGATGGGACAGCGGGCGAGCCAGGTCGGCGCGCTGAATTTCGACGACGTCAAGCTTTCAGCCGACGCTCTCTTGGGCACGGAAGGCCGCGGCTTCCACATGATGATGTCGGTGCTCGACAAGGGTAGGGTCGGCATCGCGGCGCTCGCCGTCGGTATCGCCCAGGCGGGGCTCGAAGCGGCGCTCGACTATGCCGGGACACGCAAGCAGTTCGGCAAGGCCATCGCTGATTTCCAGGGTGTGCAGTGGCTCCTTGCCGACATGGCGAAGGACATCGAGGCTGCCCGTCTGCTCGTCCATTCGGCCGCTTCCAAGATCGATAGCGGCGCCGACGCCACCAAGGCCTGTTCGATCGCCAAGTGCTTTGCCGGTGATGTGGCCGTGCAGCGGACGGCCGATGCAGTGCAGGTCTTTGGCGGCTCCGGCTACATTCGCGGATTCGAAGTCGAACGCCTCTACCGCGATGCGAAAATCACGCAGATCTATGAGGGCACGAACCAGATCCAGCGCATGATCATCGCGCGCGAACTCCTGAAGAAGGGCGCACGGGCATGACCGGGTCTGAGCCTCGCCCCGTCGCACTGGTGACGGGTTCCTCGCGCGGGATCGGGCTTGCCGCCGCAGAAGCCCTGGCGCGGGAAGGATTTGCGGTCGCGCTCAACGGACTGCCGGATGATGCCGAGCTGCCGTCAGCAGTCGAGCGGATCGCCGCTTACGGTGTCCCGGTCATGGCTGCGGCCTTCGATGTCAGCGCGATTGCCGGCCACGATAGCGCGCTCGCAGCGATTGAAGCCGAACTGGGCCAGATCACGACGCTCGTCAACAATGCGGGAGTCGGCGTTCTCAGGCGCGGCGACATGCTGGAGGTGTCGGAGGAAAGCTGGGATCGCTGCTTCGCCGTCAACACCAAGGGCATGTTCTTTCTGAGCCAGGCCTTTGCCCGGCGTCTTGTCGCCCGTAGCAAGGGGGCGCTCTTCCATTCGATCATCAATGTCACCTCGTCGAATGCCGTCGCGGTGGCCGAACAGCGGTCGGAGTACTGCGCGTCGAAGGCGGCAGCCGCGATGGTCTCCAAGACGCTCGCCGTCCGGCTTGGACGGGAAGATGTCGCCGTCTACGACGTCCAGCCTGGTCTGATCGCCACGGAGATGACCGCACCCGTCATCGACGCCTATCGCGAGCGGGCGGAGGAGGGGCTCACGCTCTTCCCGCGCGTCGGAAGGCCCGAGGAAGTCGGTGCCCTGATCGCATCGCTTGCGGCGGGGCGTCTTCCCTACACCACCGGAATGACGATCCCGGCTGACGCCGGCATGCTCGTCCCGCGCTTTTGAGGTCCCCATGAAAATCGCGCTTCCCGATACTGATGGACGCCTGTCCGACTATGCCCTCAGCGGCACGCCGATCGCGGCTGCGACACTTGGCAGGAACCCGGCGCGTGTCGTCTATTCCGCGGCTCACGTAGTCGCCGACCCGTTCACAGCCAGCGATCCGTCCGGCCGCGCCGCCGTCGACTGGGAAAAAACCATGGAGTTCCGCCGCTATCTCGCGGGCCTCGGGCTCGGCATCGCCGAGGCGATGGATACGGCGCAGCGCGGCATGGGCCTCGACTGGCCGGGCGCTCTGGAACTGATCCGCCGCACGCGGGAAGAACTGCCGGACGCCGTCGTCGTCAACGGGTGCGGAACTGATCATCTCGACCCGGCGACCGTCACGAGTATCGAAGATGTTCGGAGAGCCTATCTGGAACAGGTCGAGGCGATCCAGAAGGTCGGCGGGCGACTTATCCTCATGGCGTCTCGCGCCCTGGTGCGGGTCGCTGAGCGACCGGACGATTACGTCAAGGTCTACTCCGATGTGCTAGCCGCCTGTGACGCGCCTGTGATCCTGCACTGGCTGGGCGAGATGTTCGATCCGCAGCTCGCCGGCTATTGGGGCAGCAGGGATTTCGACCCGGCGATGCAGACCGCGCTTGCCGTCATCGACGCAGATGCAGCCAAGGTCGACGGCATAAAAATCTCCCTTCTCGACAAGGAGAAGGAAATCGTCATGCGCCGCCGGCTGCCTGCCGGCGTTAAGATGTACACGGGTGACGACTTCAACTATCCCGAACTGATCGAGGGCGACAGCGAAGGATTTTCGCATGCCTTGCTCGGTATATTCGACCCCCTGGCCCCGGCTGCGGCTTACGCGGTGGAGAGACTTGGCGAAGGGGATCGCGCAGGCTTTCGCGCAACGCTTGATCCGACCGTGCCGCTCGCGCGGCTGATCTTCCGGGCGCCGACGCAGTACTACAAGACCGGAGTCGTCTTCCTTGCCTGGCTGAACGGCTTTCAGGATCACTTCGTGATGTTGAATGGCGCGCAGGCCATGCGGCCGCTGCCTTACTTCGTCGAGCTGTTCAGGCTCGCTGACCAATGCGGGCTCTTGCGCGATCCGGCGCTTGCCGTGGATCGGATGAAGAAGCTGCTTGCGCTCTATGGAGCGTAGCCATGCGTGATTTCACCACCGACCATTCCGCCCTGGCGCTGAACACCGCCAGCCTCGGGCACAACCTCGATGGCCATGGGGCGGGCTGGTCGCCCGAGCGCGTTATCGACGCCTGTGCGGAACGTGGCTTCGGCTCGATCGTCTTCTGGCGCCGCGAGATCGGCTCGCGCGCGATTGAAATCGGCGAACGAGCGCGGGCAAGCGGCCTCTCGATTGCCGGTCTCTGCCGCACACCGTTTCTCGTCGGTGCGGAAGCTGTCGATCGGCAAAGGGTCATCGACGAGGCGAAGGCCGCGATCGACATGGCAGCGGGGCTCGGAGCACCGGTGCTGACGATCGTCGTCGGCGGCGTGCATCCGGGAACCAAGGGCACGGGAGAGAGCCTGAAGATCGTCGCCGATCGCGTCGGCGAGATTGCGCCCTATGCCGCCGGCCGCAACGTCAAGCTGGCACTCGAGCCGCTCAATCCTGTTTATGCGGGGAACCGGTCCTGCCTGACGACGCTGCGCGATGCCGTCGATATTTGTGATGTGGTCGGGGCGACCAATCTCGGCGTCGCCATAGACGTCTACCATGTGTGGTGGGACAGCGAGATCCAAGCCCAGTTGCAGCGCGCTGGCGCCGGGCGGATCTTCGGCTATCACCTCTGCGACTGGCTCGCCGACACGCGCGACGTGCTTCTCGATCGCGGCATGATGGGCGATGGGGTCGCTGACCTGAAGTCGCTGCGACGGAGCGTCGAAGACGCGGGTTATGCGGGTCCCTGCGAGGTCGAGATCTTTTCCGCAAACAACTGGTGGAAGCGGGACCCGAGCGAAGTCCTCGACGTGATGGTCGAACGCTTCCGCACAATCTGCTGACGATTTGGCTGCTGACGATTTGGGAGGCAAACATGAAGATCCTGGTCACCGTCAAGCGGGTCGTTGACTACAACGTCAAGATCCGGGTGAAGGCAGACGGTTCGGGCGTCGAGCTTGCGAACGTGAAGATGTCGATGAACCCCTTCGACGAAATCTCGGTCGAAGAGGCGCTCAGGCTGAAGGAAGCCGGCAAGGCCGAGGAGGTCGTCGTCGTTTCCGTTGGTCCGGCCAAGGCCGAAGAAACCCTGCGCACGGCGCTCGCCATGGGGGCTGACCGCGCCATCCTGGTTGAGACCGAAGACCAGGTCGAGCCACTCGCCGTCGCCAAGATCGTCAAGGGTGTGGCCGAGGCTGAACAGCCGGGCCTGATCATCGTCGGCAAGCAGGCAATCGACGACGATTCGAACCAGACCGGCCAGATGCTGTCGGCCCTGCTCGGCTGGGCGCAAGGCACCTTCGCCTCCAAGGTCGAGATCGGCGATGGCAAAGCAACCGTGACGCGCGAAGTCGACGGCGGTCTGCAGACCATCGACATCAAGCTGCCGGCCGTCGTCACCACCGACCTGCGTTTGAACGAGCCGCGCTACGCCTCGCTGCCGAACATCATGAAGGCGAAGAAGA